>Ga0315275_10000980_pt1 | contig 24446 bp, 16 predicted proteins | sample YL17G03_0_MG_FD_205557 | JGI IMG/M metagenome (GOLD analysis project Ga0315275, IMG submission 205557) | Sediment microbial communities from Yellowstone Lake, YNP, Wyoming, USA - YL17G03_0 | ecosystem: Environmental > Aquatic > Freshwater > Lake > Sediment | place: USA: Wyoming | collected...
CCGCAGCCAAGTTGGTCTAGCCAACTACTGTCTACTGACTACTGGCTACTGACTACTTCTTCTGATCCGCCCTCCCGTACCGATCCTCCAGCCGCACCACGTCGTCGATCTCTGGTGTCGACACCTCGAAGATGTCCGAGTCCTCGATCGCGGTCATGCGGTGGATGGTGCCGGCGGGGACGTGGATGCGGTCGCCGGGCGACAGCGATTTGCTGACCAGCTGATCCCCTTCCTGGATTTCGTACAGCAGATTGCCCGACGCCAGGTAGACGGTCTCCGTCTTCCTGTTGTGGTACTGCAGGCTCAGCGCGTGTCCCGCATTCACGTGGATGATCTTCCCGACGTACCGATCCGTCCTTGCCCACAACAACTCGTAGCCCCAGGGCTTGTCCGTCCGAACCACCCCGGCTCTGGTGTCATCGCTCACAACCCCTCCTCCGTGCCCCCGGGCCCGAGGCGGCCTCCAGGCCGCACCACAAGCAGAGGGAATTCCTCTCTCAGCATCGCACGAATCTCGGCCGCCGTGCCCAGCCGAAGCGCCCGGGCCGCACACCGGCGGAGGTCGCTCAGGCTGACCTGCCGGACCAGGCGCTTCGCCTCCGAGATGGTCGCGGCATTCATACTGAACTCGGTCACGCCCAGGCCGAGCAGCAACAACAGCGAACCCGCGTCGCCGGCCATCTCGCCGCAGACGGCCACGCCGCGCCGGCGCCGGGCTCCGACCCGGATGACCTGGCGGACCACGCGCAGGATGGCGGGGTGCAGCGGCTCGAACAAGTCTGCGATTCGGCCGTCGGTTCGATCCACGGCGAGGCAGTACTGAATGAGGTCGTTGGTGCCAATGCTGAAGAAGTCCGCCGTGTCGGCCAGCAGGTCGGCGGTCAGCGCCGCCGACGGCACTTCGATCATGACGCCGGCCGGAATCGCCGGCACCGGCCCGCCCGCGCGCACCTCCCGCCTGGCGTTCTCGAGCGCCGCCCGCGCCTCCCGCAGTTCTTCCACCGCGGACACCAGCGGGAACAGCACGCAAAGCGCGCCGTGACGCGAGGCTCTGGCCAGCGCGCGCAGCTGAATCCCGAACAGATCGCGCCGATTCAGGCTGAGGCGGATGGCCCGCAGGCCGAGCGGGCCGCGCGAGGCCGGTCGGGTACCAGCCCGTGCCTGCCCGTCCGGTTCGCCGCTCGAGCCGCGAACCTGCGCTTCATCCAGGTCGAAGGTGCGCACGGTCACCGGGTGCGGGGCCATGCGCTCCACCAGTTGGCGGTAGACCTCGTACTGCGCGTCTTCGTCGAACGATTCGACCGACCGGCTGCCGATCAGGTATTCCGAACGGAACAGCCCGATGCCTTCCGCGCCGGCCTGCTGCGCCGCGCCGAGTTCCTCGAGCAGTTCGACGTTGGCCCGGAAGTGCACCGGCACGCCGTCCGCGCTCAGCACCGGCCCGGCGTCGGCGGCGGCTCCCGCACCGACGGACACCAGGGTGCGATCGCGGCGCGAACGGGCGGCCTCGATGTCCTGGTCGGTCGGGTCGATGAGAACCACGCCGGTGAACCCGTCGACCAGCACCGTGGCCCCGGGCCGGACCAGCGCGGTCGCGCCGTCGAGGCCTGCGACGGCCGGCAAGGACATCGATCGCGCCAGAATCGCCGAATGGTGCGTCCGGCTGCCGGTCTCGATCGCCAGGCCGAGCACCAGGTCGCGGTCGATCTGGCCCGCCAGCGACGGCGGCAGTTCGTCGGCGACCAGCACGGCAGGCGCCTCCAGGTCGAGCACCCAGCGGCTGCGTTGCGCGGCCGGGCGCAGGTTGCGGCGCAGGCGGCCGACGACGTCCCCGACATCGCCGCGCCGCTCGCGCAGGTACGCGTCACCGACGTCCATGAACACGGTGCAGACCTCGTCGAACGCGCGATCCAGGGCCCACTCGGCATTGACGAGGTCGGTCTGAATGAGGAGGCGCGCGCGCGGCACGAGCATCTGATCGTCCAGCATCAGCAGCTGCGCCTCGAACACGCTCGCCAGGTCGCGCCCGGCGGTGCGGGCGACCTTCGCCTGGATGTCCCGGAGCTGGCGGGCGGTCTCCTCACGCGCCTCGTCGAGTCTGGCGATCTCCCGCGCCACGTGGGCACCGGCGATGCCAGAGCGCAGCGACAGGCCATGGTGCAGCAGCAGCGCGGCCGGCCCCCACGCCACGCCGGGCGATACGGCGAGGCCGATCAGGCGATGCACGGCCCTTCCCCGAACCCGCCATCCACCAGGCGACAGAGGGACTCGAGGACGTCGGCCTCGTCAGGACCGTCCGCCGTGATCGTGATGGTGGTACCCCTGGCCGCCGCGAGCAACAGCAGGCCGAGGATGCTCTTCCCGTCGACCTTGCGATCGCCCCGCGCGACGGTGACGCGCGCGGCGCAGGCGCTGGCGGCATGGACGAATTTCGCGGCGGCGCGGGCATGCACGCCGAGCGTGTTGCTGATGGTCACGGTTCGCGTCACCATCGGTCTCAGCTCTTCGCGTCGCCGCGCAGCACGTCCGAGGCCACGTGAATCGCCTGGCGGCCGGTGTCGCGCAGTTCCCGTGCCACGCCGATCAGGTCGCCAGACTCACGGATGCTGGTCAGCTTGATGAGCATCGGGAGGTTCACGCCCGTGACCACTTCCACGTGGTCCGGCTCGAGAAAGGTCAGCCCGAGGTTCGACGGCGTGCCGCCGAACATGTCGGTGAGCAGGAGCGCGCCGGCCTCGCCTTGAACGCGGGCGATCGCCTGGCGGATTTCCTCGCGCGCGTCCTCCATGTCGTCGTGCCAGCCAATCGAGACGGCCGCGAACCGCGGCAGGTCCCCGACGATGGCCTCGGCGGCGTTCAGCAACTCGGTGGCGAGCTGCCCGTGGGTGATCACCACCACGCCAATCACCATGCCACTCCTTGCGGCGTCTGGCCGCGTCACGATCTCCGGGCGGCGTCGCGATGCCGCACGTGGAGACGAATGCCCTCCACGGCGCCGACGCTGCGGCGCAACTGTTCCGCGATGTACACCGACCGATGCTGGCCGCCCGTGCACCCGACCGCGACCGTGAGGTACGTCTTCCCCTCGTCGGCATACTGCGGGATCAGGAACTGCAGCAGCGCCGTCAGCCGCGACGCGGTTTCGCGCGTCGCCGGGTGCTTCTCCATGTACTCGACCACGGGCTGGTCCCGCCCGGACAGGGGGCGCAGCCGCGGCACGAAGTGCGGGTTCGGCAGGAAGCGGACGTCGAACACGAGATCCGCCTCGAGCGGCAACCCGTGCTTGAAGCCGAAGCTCAGGAAGTTGACCTGCATGCGCACCGCATGGCGCGTGCCTCTGGCAATCGACAGGAACGTTTCGCGAAGCTCGTGAACCGTCAGCGTGGACGTGTCCACGATTTCGTCGGCCAGCGCCCGGATCGCCTTGAGCCGCCGGCGCTCCTCCTGGATGCCCTCGAGCACCGGGCGGTGGTGCGCCAGCGGATGCGGCCGGCGCGTTTCGCTGAAGCGCCGGACCAGCGAGGCGTCACTAGCTTCGAGGAAGATCAGCAGTGGCCGCAGGGCCCTGATGCGGCGCACCCGGCCGTAAATGCGCGGAAACTCCGAGAGGAATGCGCCCTCGCGCACGTCGACGACGATGGCCACCTTCTCGAGATCCGATCCCGCGCGCGTGGCGAGCCCCGCCATCGTCGGGATCAGCATCGTCGGCAGGTTGTCGACGCAGAAGTAGCCGAGATCCTCCATCGCCCGGATCGCCTGGGACTTCCCGGCGCCGGACAGCCCCGTGATCACGACGAGCCTGGCCTGCGCCGCCGATGTCTTCACCGCCTTCGTGCGGACCTTTGCCATCATTCGTGCTCCGGGCCGGACTGCAATAGGTCTGGTGGCCGGCCAGGGCCAGGCCGGTCTTCACGACATACGGGCGGCGCTCAGGCCTCCGGCTCGATCAATCCGAGATCTCCGTCTTTCCGTCGGAATATCACGCTGAGCGCGTCGGTGCTGGCGTGGCGGAAGACGATGAACGCGTCGGTGGACGGGCCGACGGCGGCGGCGGCGTCCTCAATCGTCATGGGCTTGACCAGATACCGCCGGGATCGGACGATGCGCTGCACCTGCACGAGGTTGGTGGAAGGTCCGACAAGATTGCGCTTCACGGGACGGGCCTCGCGCTTGCGCTCCTGCCACTTCCCTTTCAGCTTCTGGGCCTGCTGGACGATACGGTCCACGGCTTCGGTGAGCGCTTCCTCCCACCCCGTGGCGACGGCGCGGCCCTTCAGGATGTGGCCGCCCCTGGCATGGACGTGGACGTCCGCGACGTGGCGGAACTTCTCGATCCACAGCTCGACCTGGCCGGACACCGCCTTGGTATTCAGCACGCGATCGATCCTGGCGATCTTCTTCGTGACGAGGCGCCGGATCGCCGGCGTGATCTCGATGTGTCGACCGGTCAGTGCGAGTCGCATGATGGCCTCAATAGAGGATCTTGCGCTGGTTGGAGGTGGGAATCTTCAGTTCCTCGCGGTACTTCGCAATGGTCCGCCGAGCCAGGACGAGCCCCTCCTTCTGCAGCATGCTGACGATCTTCGAATCGCTCAGCGGCTTGCGGGCATCCTCCGCGTCGATGATCCTCCTGATGCGCTGCTTGATGGTGACCGACGAAACGCTCTCGCCGTAGGAACTGCTGATCCCGCTGTGGAAGAAGTACTTCATCTCGAACACGCCCTGGGGCGTGTGCATGTACTTGTTCGTCACCACGCGGCTGACGGTCGATTCGTGCATGCCGATGTCGTTCGCCACGTCGCGCAGCACGAGCGGCCGCAGGAACTCGATCCCGTGGTCGAGAAACTCCTTCTGGAACGTGACGATGCTGTTGGCGACCTTGTGGATCGTCTTCTGCCGCTGCTCGACGGACTTGATGAGCCACAGCGCCGAGCGGAACTTGTCCTTGACGTACGCCCGCGTCTCCTCCGTGTTGTCGGCGCTTTTGTCGAGCAGCCGGCGGTAGACGGGGCTGATGCGCAGCTGCGGCAGGCCGTCCTCGTTGAGCACCGCCACGTACTGGTCCTCGACCTTGACCACGTAGACGTCGGGAATCACGTACTGGGACTCGCGCCGGTTGAACCGGCTGCCGGGCTTCGGATCGAGGTGGCGGATGATCTCGATGTGCTGCTTGATCTCGTCGATGGTGAGGCCCAGCCGCTTCGCGATCTCGGGCACCTGGTGGTTCTGCAGCAGCCGCAGGTGCTCGGTGACGATCTTCTCCGCGGGGCTCCCCTCCTGGCCGAGCTGCCGGAGCTGCAGCCAGAGACACTCCTGGAGATCCCGCGCCGCGACGCCGATGGGGTCAAACCCCTGGATCATCTGCAGGGTCTTCTCGACCTGGTCGGACGACCATGCGCCCATCGCCGCGATTTCGTCGACCGACGCCACCAGATAGCCGTCGTCGTCCAGGTTGCCGATAATCGCGTCGCCGATCGCCCGCGTCGCGTCGTCTGGCGTCAGCAGGGAGAGCTGCCACTCGAGGTGATCGGAGAGCGACGACACGGAGGTAAGCGTGTTCTCGATCGGCGGCAGTTCCTTCACTTCGTGCTGCGTCTGCGGGCGGTAGCCGTCGTCGAGGTAGTCGCCGAAGAAGTACGCGTAGTCGCTGTCGTCCCAGTTCTCGGATTTCGGCGCCGCCGGATCGGCATCGCCGGCCGCCTTGTCGGGCGTCGCGCCCTCGGCCTGCTGGCTCTCCTCGGACGGCACGTCCTCGAGCATGGGGTTCTCGACGACCTCCTGGTTCAGCAGATCCGCCAGTTCGAGGGTGGACATGGGCAGCAGCTTGATGGCTTGCTGCAGCGAGGGCGTCAGAATCAGCTTCTGGACGAGCTTCGTGTGGAGTCGCTGCTGGATCGCCATAGCTGCTAGACCGGAGTGTAGTGCTTCGGCCAGCCTCAGTCCAGCCGGAAATCAGCGCCCAGATAGATGCGCCGGACCTCTTCGTCGGCGGCCAGACTCCCGGGCGTGCCGCTCCTGAAAATGACGCCGTCGGTCACGATGTACGCGCGATCCGTGATGCGCAGCGTCTCGCGCACGTTGTGATCGGTGATGAGCACACCGATGCCGCGATCACTGAGGTGCGAGATGATCTTCTGGATGTCGGCCACCGCGATCGGGTCGATCCCCGCGAACGGTTCGTCGAGCAGGATGAACTGCGGCGAGATCACCAGCGCCCGCGTGATCTCGACGCGGCGGCGCTCGCCGCCCGAAAGCGTGTAGGCCGGCGAGTGGGCCAGCGGCGTCAGATTCAGCTCGTTCAGCAGCGCCCGGAGCCGCGCCCGTCGCTCGGACGTCTTGAGGTCGAGCGTCTCGAGGATCGCGTAGATGTTCTGCTCGACGGTCAACCCGCGGAACACCGACGGCTCCTGCGGGAGGTACCCGATCCCCTTGCGCGCCCTGACGTACATCGGATCGCTGGTGACGTCGTCACCATTGAGCAGCACGCGCCCCGAGTCGGGCGTGGCCAGGCCCACCGCCATGTAGAACGTCGTGGTCTTGCCCGCGCCGTTGGGCCCGAGCAGCCCGACCACCTCGCCCGAGCGCACCTCGAGGCTCACGCCCTTGACGACGGTCCGCCCGCCGTACGACTTGGTCAGCGCGTCAGTCTTGAGGGTAGCCATTCATTTTTTCTTGTCCGGCGCGATGCAGCCGGGAACGGGCCTGGTCAGCGTGCGCAGCTCGTCAGTCGGGTCGACCATGATGTTATTGGTGGCCTTGAAGAATGTCAAAGTGCGGCCCGTCGTTTCGCGGCAGTCCGCGACGATCCGCACCGGCATCCCGACCATCACGTAGCGGCCCTCGTCGTTGAAGAACGTCAACCGGTCGCCGCTCGCCACGCGCGCCGATTCCTTCATCGACACCGCGTCATACCCCTCGACCTTCTCAAGTTCGCTGCCGCCCTCCTTCAGGAAGAGCTCGATTCTCAGCGCACGCAGGTCGCCCTGGGGCCCTGCCACGTGGGCGCCGCCCGTGTAGGTCGCCCGCCGCAGCGCGTCCTCGTAGAGCAGGTCGGTCGAACTCGCCACGCTCGGCACCTGCTCGATTTCGTTGGTCTCGTCGTTGCGCTGCTCCAGCATGAGCGTCGACGCGACCTTCCCCTTCGCCGTCAGGTTCCCGGTCGAGTCGTCCACGGTGATCGTCTGGCCCACGATTGTCGTCTCGCCCTGCCAGAGGCGCGCCAAGGCGGGCGCCACCGACTCGTAGACCGCGAGCCGCGATGCGCTGTCGTAATTGAGCACGGCCGACATGGCGTAGACGGGCTGGTCCTGCTTCAGCATGCCCGCGCGACGCGGCTTGTTCTTGGCCGTGCCGGCGCCCTGATCGCTGGCGGGCACCATCACGCTGCGCACGTCCTGTTTGGCCGTGATCTTGTTCTTGTCGAGCACCATCTCGATCTGCTTGCCGTCGATGGTGACCTGCCCGTCCGACACTCTGGGGATCAGGTCCGTGGTGTCGTCGATCCCGTCCAGATTGACGACCCCGCGGCTGACGAAGTACCGCACGTCACCCGCGGCCGCCTTCGTCGTGTCTTCCTCGTAGCGGACGGCCCCGGTGAAGTGCGCGCTGTCGATGGCGCCCAGGCCGGGCTGCGTGACCAGGTCGAGGAGCCGCGCCCGGACGATGCGCGCCGCGGCGTTGGGCCGGTTCTCCCGGTACTCGACGTTCTCCGAGAACTTGGCCGCGTTCAGGGACTTCCCCTGCTCGCCGCCTGCCAGCAGCGTCGCGGACGAAATGGTGCGCGCCGGTTCGGTGGCGGTCCCCGGCACCTCGAGCTGCACCTGGTCGCGCACCGTGAGCGAGCTCACCGTCGATCCGTCCTCGGCGAAGCGGATGTCGATCCAGTGCCCCGACACGCGCCGGTTGCCGGCGTCTGGCGTGCCCAGGTCCACCGACGCCCGTCCCGGCGCGTCGGTCGCCAGCGTCGCGCCCTTCATCGTCCGGCCGTCGGCGGCGAACTCGAGATTGATCGCCTCCGCCTCCATCAGGCGCAGCGCCCCGGCGCCTTCGCCCGCGCCCGCCACTTTCCCGTGGCCGCGCATTTCCAGCGTCTGGACCTTCTCACCCTCGCCGTCAAGGTACGTGGTCGCGAGGTCGCTGGTCAGCACGCGCGGGCCGGTCACCAGCTTGAAGCCGCGGTCGTACCGCACGTAATGATCGGCCCGTGCGAACCCGGCCGCGCCGGCCGTAATGTCCACCCCGGGCGCCCCGGGGGTCTCGGGGGCCATCTTCACCACGGCCTGGTCGAGCAGCCACAGGACGTCGCGCGTCTCGTCGTAGGTCAGGCCCACGGAACTGCCCGACAACCGCGCACGCGAAAAGGTCGCCGGGCCGGGCGCGCGGATGATGCCTTCCTTCTGGCTGTAGGAGGCCTCCTCGGTCTTCGCCAGCATGCCGTCGCTGGCCGTCAGCTCGACGTTGCCGCGCATCTTGACGTCGTCCTGACTGGGCGCGACGTCGGCCTCCTTCGCCGAGACCTTGAAGTTGCGGCCCGCACGCTTGTCGATGAAGACCTGGGCGCCGGTCAGTTTCTGGCGCCCGTCGGGGTAGGTGAACGCCTTCTCGTACTCGACCCGGAAGTGCTCCACCGACACGCCGAACCGGCGGATCTCGCCGCTGGTGCTCTCAGCAGCCGCCGTCCGATCGACGCGCTCGATCTTCTGCGTCCCTTCGTCGCGGGGCTTCGACGGCCGCATCGCGAAGAACAGAAAGACGAGGAAGCTCACGCCGAAGGCGGCGATCCCGATCCGCAGTGTCTGCTGCCACCTCATGAGCCGGACGACTCCGCGGCACGTACGTCAGCCAGTGTCAATTCCAGGTAGGTCGTGCCATTGAACGTATTCTGATCGACCGAGTACGCCGCGTCCAGTCCCGCGCGCGCCGCCTCGATAGCGCCCGCCCGCTCGGCCGCGCGCCAGAAGAGCCCGCGGAAGGCCACGCCCTCCTGCCGGAGACTCATGCTCAAATGGCGCTCCTTGAGGCGCCGCGGTCCGTCCGCCACCTGCGCGCCGGCCGTCCAGAAGATCGGCCTCGGGTTTCCGATCCCGAACGGCGCGAGGCGTGTGAGGCCATCCATGAGCCTCGGCGTGATCTGCCGGAACCCCAGGCGTCCGTCGATCCGGAGGCGCGGGCGCAAGTCGTCCGGCGTCAGGCGGTCGTCGGCCCAGGCGGCCATCGCCTCCCGGAACGGCGTGATCCGCGACCGCTCCATCGTCAGACCGGCCGCCACCCGATGGCCGCCGAATCGCACCAGGTGGGAGGAACAGGCCTCCAGCGCGCCCAGGATATCGAACGCCGGTATGCTGCGGCACGAGCCGTGCGCCTCGTCGCCATCCGTACTGATGACGATGGCCGGCCGGTGGTAGGCGTCGACCAGTTTCGAGGCCACGATGCCGATGACGCCGCGATGCCAGCCCTCCCCCGCCACGACCAGCACGGACCGCGCGCCGATGCCCGGGTCGTGCTCGACCAGACGCTTCGCCTCGGCCACCACCGTGCGCTCTTCGGCCTGTCGGCGCTGGTTCTCCGTGTTGAGCTGCGCCGCGAGCCCTCGTGCCTCGTCGAGCATGCTGTCGTCCGACGCCAGCAGCAGCCGCAACGCGATGTCGGGCGTGCTCATGCGCCCGGCCGCGTTCACGCGAGGCGCAATCATGAACGAGACGTGATAGCCGTCAATCACCTTGCCGCTGAGGCCCGAGGCCTCGATCAGCGCCCTCAGGCCCGCCTTGTGCGGGCCGCGCGACAGCAGGTCGAGGCCGAGGCGGGCAATGACGCGATTCTCGCCCAGGACGGGCACGACGTCGGCCAGCGTGCCGATCGCGGCCAGCTTGAGAAACCCCGGCAGCCACCGATCCTTGCCCGCGCGTCGGCACAGCGCCTGCACCAGCTTCAATGCCACGCCGACGCCCGCCAGGTGCTTGTCCGGATAGGCACAGTCCCGGCGTTTCGGATTGATCACGGCCAGCGCCGGCGGCAGTTCCGCGTCGGGCTCGTGATGATCGGTCACGATCAGATCGACGCCCAGCTCCCGTGCCCGGACGGCGGCCTCCATCCCGCGGATCCCGCAGTCCACCGACACAATGAGGCGCACGCCGTCGGCGGCAAGCCGCTCGACGGCCGGGGTATTGAGGCCATAGCCGTCCCGCACCCGCTCCGGCACGAAGTGCGTCACGTCGGCGCCCAGCATGTCGAGTGTCCGGCGGACGATGACGGTGGCGGTGATACCGTCGACGTCGTAGTCCCCGTGAACGGCCACGCGCTCGCGCGCCGCGATGGCCTGGACGAGCCGATCGACGGCGCGATCCATGCCGGTGAGCAGGAACGGGTCGTGGAGCTGATCCAGGGACGGGTTCAGGAAGCGGTGGGCGGCGTCCGGATCGGTGATCCCGCGCAGCACCAGGAGCCGTCCGATGACGGGATCGAGCCCGAGGTCGGCAGCCAGCGCGCCTGCGCGCTGGTCGTCGCAGGTCAGGTGGTCCCAGACGTAGGCGACCATCAGCGCGGCCGCGGCGCCAGCGCGGGGGCGGCGTCGACCGACGCGGCATCGACGAAATCGATCCCGGGGCGGCCCATACTGCGGAACTTGCCGTAGCGGCTGTCCAGACGCGCTGCGGGCGTGAGCGCGGACACCTCGGCCAGCGACGCCTCGATCGCCGCGCCCAGCAGCGCCGCGGCGCCGGCCGGATCCTGGTGCGCCCCGCCGAGTGGCTCGGGCACGATCGCATCGACGATGCCGGCCGCGAGCAGGTCCGGCGCGGTCAGCTTCAGGGCCTGTGCGGCGTCCACCTTGCGGTTGGCGTCGCGCCAGAGAATCGCCGAACATCCTTCCGGCGGGATCACGCTGTAGATCGCGAACTGCTGGATGAGCACCCGGTCGCCGATCGCGATGCCGAGCGCGCCGCCGCTGCCGCCCTCGCCGCAGATCGCGACAATCACCGGCACGTCGAGCACCGCCATCTCCCGCAGGTTGACCGCAATCGCCTCGGCGACGCCACGCTCCTCGGACTCGATCCCGGGGTACGCCGCCGGCGTGTCGATGAACACGATGACCGGCCGGTGAAACTTCTCGGCCAGACGCATCGCGCGCAGCGCCTTGCGGTACCCCTCGGGCCGCGCGTAGCCGAAGTTGCGCTGGATCTTCTCCTTGGTCGTGCGGCCCTTCTGGTGCCCCACCACGAGCACCTGGCGGCCGCAAAACGTCGCCGTGCCGCACACGATCGCGGGGTCGTCTGCGAACCGCCGATCGCCGTGCATCTCGACGAAGTCCGTGAACAGGCGCTCGATGTAGTCGAGGGTCCCGGGCCGGCCGTTGTGCCGCGCCACCTGGACGGTCTGCCACGGCGTGAGCGCGGCGAACAGCTCTGCCCGCAGGGAACGGGCGCGGGCCGACAGCCGTTCGATGTCCGCGGTGCGCGCCGCGGTCCTCGGCATCAGGCTCAGCGCCTCGATTTCCTTCAAGAGGACACCGACAGGTTCTTCAAAATCCAGCAGATCGGCCGGCATAGATCTCCCGTGCTTCTGTCGATTCTATCGCAGGACGACCGTCCCGGTTCCGCAGATCCGCTCGAGATCGGCCACGAGCCGGTCCGACGGCCGTACCCGCAACTGGCCGGATACGTCCACGCGGACGCGCATCGGCGGCGTCGCGTCGGCGCTGGTGACGATGAAGGCGACCCGGCGTTCGCCGCGATGACGCCCGAGCACGTCGTACAGCTGCTCGAACGTCCGCCGATCGTGCGGCGGGGTGCTCACGTGAATCAGGACTTCCTGCGTGATCTGGGCGCGCACCACGTCGATGGGCAGGATCTCGGCGGCCAGCAGTCGCGTCGAGTCCTCGTCGCGCTCGAACCGCCCCTTGACGAGCACGAGCGCGTCGGTCTGAATCAGGCTGGCGGCCTTCTCGAACGGGCCGGGGAACACCACGACTTCGACCGTGCCGTGAGGGTCGTCGAGCATGAAGGCCGCCATGCGATCGCCCTTCCGGGTCTTGAGCTGGCGAATGGAGGCGACGATCCCGCCGACGGCCACCTCCTCGCTGATGCGGGCCACCGGCCGCGGCGGCCCTCCCGCCGGATCCTCGTCGTCCCCGTGCTCGGGCGGTTCAGGCGAGGCCAGCAGATCCGCGAGGCACTTCGCGCCGAAGAGCTCGAGGTCGGCCTTGTGACGATCGATCGGATGGCCGCTCAGGTAGAGCCCGAGCGCTTCTTTCTCGAACGCGAGATGCTGCGCCTCGGTCCACGCGGCCGCCTGGGGCAGCGGGAGATCGGCGTACGCGGTTTCGCCGGCGTCCACGCCGCCGAACAGCTGCGCCTGGCCCTTGTCGCGATCGCGCTGGTGCCGGTTCCCGTAGTCGACCGCACCGTCCAGCGCGACGAGCATTCTGGGCCGGAAGCTGGCGGCCGGCTCCCCCGCGCCCTTCCCCGCCGCCGCGAGGCCGTCGAGGGCGCCGCCCTTGATGAGGCTCTCGAGCACGCGCTTGTTCACGATGCGCAGATCGACGTCCTCGCAGAGGCGGTAGAGCGACGGGATGCCGCCCAGGTCCTGGCGCACGCGCAGGATGGCCTGAATGGCGCCTGCTCCGACATTCTTCACGGCGCCGAGGCCGAACCGGATGCCGTCGGGCTTGACGGTGAACGGGAGATCGCTGGCATTGATGTCGGGCGGCAGGATCGGCACGCGCATCTCGCGGCACTCGTGGAGGTACATCGCCAGCTTCGGCGTGTTCTGCGATTCGATCGTCAGCAGCGCCGCCATGAAGTGCCGCGGATAGTTCGTCTTCAGGTAGGCCGTGTGGTACGCGAGCAGCGCGTACGTCGTGGAATGCGACTTGTTGAAGCCGTACCCCGCGAACTGCTCTATCAGGTCGAACACGCGGGTGGCCTTCTTCTCGTTGACGCCGCGCCCGGTCGCCCCCGTCATGAAATTCTCGCGCTGCTCCTTCATCAGCGCGGTGCTCTTCTTTCCCATCGCCTTGCGCAGGAGGTCGGCCTCGCCCAGCGAGAACCCGGCCAGTTCGCTGGCGACGCGCATGACCTGCTCCTGGTAGGCCATGACGCCGTACGTGTCTTCCAGGATGGGCCGGAGCTGCGGCAGCTCGTAGCGGACCTCGACGCGCCCGTGCTTGCGGTTGATGAAGTCGTCGATCATGCCGCCCTTGATCGGCCCCGGGCGGTAGAGCGCGTTCAGCGCGATGAGGTCTTCGAACTTCCGCGGCTTGGCCTGGCGCAGGATCTGCCGCATGCCCGAACTCTCGAACTGGAAGATCCCGAGCGTCTGGCCCTCGCAGAACAGGTCGAAGGTCTTCGCGTCGGTCAGCGGGAGGTCCTCCATCACCAGCCGCGTGCCGGTCGTCGCCTCGATCTGCTCGAGGGCGTCGTGGACGAGCGTCAGCGTGCTGAGGCCCAGGAAGTCAATCTTCAGGAGGCCGATCCGCTCGATCTCCTTCATGCCCCACTGGGTGGTGATTTCGTCGCGGCTCCCCTTGTAGAGCGGCGCGAATTCGGTGACGGGCTTCGGGGTGATCACCACGCCCGCCGCGTGGACCGAGGCGTGGCGGGCCATGCCCTCGAGGCGCCGCGCGATGCCCAGCAGCTCGCGGACGCGCGGGTCGTTCTCGGCCATGTCCTTGAGGATCGGATTCTGCTCGACGGCCTTGTCCAGCGTCATGTCGAGCGCGGCCGGGATCTGCTTCGCCACTTTGTCGACGTCCGCGTAGCTCATGTCCATGACGCGGCCGACGTCGCGCACGACGGCCTTCGCCTTCATCGTGCCGAACGTGATGATCTGCGCGACGTTCTCCCGGCCGTACTTCCGCGTGACGTAGTCGATGACCTCGCCGCGGCGCCGCTCGCAGAAGTCGATGTCGATATCCGGCAGCGAGACGCGTTCCGGGTTCAGGAAGCGCTCGAACAGCAGGTCGAACTGCAGCGGGTCGACGTCCGTGATCTTGAGGCAGTAGGCGACCAGGCTGCCCGCCGCGGACCCGCGCCCTGGGCCGACCGGAATGCCCTGCTCCCTCGCGTACCGGATGAAGTCCCACACGATCAGGAAGTAGCCCTGGTACTGCATCCGCTTGATGACGTCGATCTCGTACTGCAGCCGCGTCCGGTACTCCTCGATGGTGTGGCGGAGGCTGCCCGCGGCGTTCAGCTCCTGAAACCGCGGCAGGCGCATCTCGAAGCCCTGGCGAAGCATGTGCTCGAAGTAGCTGTCGACGGTAAACCCCTCGGGCACCTGGAAGTTCGGCAGATACGGCCCGTCGTCCGACAGATCGACGTTGCAGCGGTCAGCGATTGCCACGGTGTTGGTCAGCGCCTCGGGCACGTGGCCGAACACCTGCGCCATCTCCTCGGGCGTCTTCAGGTAGAACTGATCGCCGTAGTACTTCATGCGCGAGGCGTCGTTCACCGTCTTGCCGGTCCCGATGCAGAGCAGCAGGTCGTGGGCCCGGTAGTCGTCGCGCTTCAGGTAGTGCACGTCGTTGGTGCACACCAGCGGCATCTCCAGGTCGCGCGCCAGCGGCAGCAGCCCGTCGTTGACCAGCTTCTGATCTTCGATGCCCATGAACTGGAGCTCGAGGAAGAAGTTGCCGGGGCCCAGGATGTCCCGGTAGGTCGCCGCCGCCTTCATCGCCCGGGCCGTCTGGTCCGCGCGCAGCTCGCTCGGGATCTCCCCCTTCAGGCAGCTGCTGAGGCCGATCAGCCCCTTGCTGTGCTGCGCGAGCAGGTCCTTGTCGATGCGCGGCTTGTAGTAGAACCCCTCGGTGTAGCCCGACGAGGTCAGCTTCATCAGGTTGCGGAAGCCCTCGAGTGTCTCTGCCAGCAGGATCAGGTGGTTCGCCGTCTCGCCGGGCGAACTGCTCTTGCTCAGCCGGCTCCCCGGGGCGACGTACACCTCGCACCCCAGAATCGGCTTGATGCCGAGCTTCCGCGCCTTGTCGTGGAAGACGATGGCGGAAAACAGGTTGCCGTGTTCCGTGACGGCCAGCGCCGGCATCTCGAGGCGCTTCGCCTCGTCGAGCAGTTCGCCGATGCGGCAGGCGCCGTCCAGCAGCGAGTACTCGGTGTGCAGATGCAGATGGACGAACTCGGCCATGTCACTCCCACTCGATGGTCGCGGGCGGCTTCGAACTGATGTCGTAGACCACCCGGTTGATCCCGCGCACCTCGTTCACCAGCCGCGTCGACATCGTCGCCAGCAGGTCGGCGGGCAACCGCGCCCAGTCGGCCGTCATGCCGTCGCGGCTTTCCACCGCCCGAATCGCGATCGTGTACTCGTAGGTGCGCTGGTCGCCCATCACGCCGACGCTTCTGACCGGCAGGAGCACGGCGAAGCTCTGCCAGAGGCGGCCGTACCAGCCGTGACGTCTGATTTCCTCGACGACGACCGCGTCCGCGCGCCGGAGCAGGTCGAGGCGCTGTGCGGTCACCTCGCCGACGATCCGCACCGCCAGGCCCGGACCCGGGAACGGCTGCCTCGTCACGAACGCCTCATCCAGCCCCAGCGTCCGCCCGAGCTGCCGCACTTCGTCCTTGAACAGCAGCCGCAGCGGCTCGACCAGCCGGAAACGCATCGTCGCGGGCAGTCCGCCCACGTTGTGGTGGCCCTTGATCGCGGCCGACGGTCCCACGACCGATATCGACTCGATGACGTCCGGGTAGAGCGTCCCCTGCCCGAGGAAGTCGAACCCGCCCAGCCGGGCGGACGTTTCCTCGAACACGTCGATGAACAGGCGGCCGATGATCTTCCGTTTCTGTTCAGGCTCGGTCACGCCGGCCAGCGCGTCGACGAACCGGGCCGACGCGTCGACGCAGACCACCGGCAGCTGATACTTCTCCTTCAGCCGCCGCTCGACCTGCGCCGCTTCGTCGAGACGCAGGAAACCGTTGTCGACGAACACGCAGGTGAGCCGGTCGCCGAGCGCACGGTGCATCAGGAGGGCGGCGACCGTCGAGTCGACGCCGCCGCTGAGCGCGCAGATGACGCGCCCCTCCCCCACGTGCTCGCGGATGCGCCCGACCGCCTCCTCCGCGTACGCCCCCATGTCCCAGTCGCCGGTGCAGCCGCACACGCCAACGGCGAACTGCCGCAGCATCTCCGTGCCGTGGGTGGAGTGCGCCACTTCGGGGTGGAACAGCAGCCCGAACAGCCGGCGCGGCGCGTCCTCGATCGCGGCGACGGGCGCATTCGCGCTGGTGGCGACGACGCGGAATCCTGGCGGCACCTCAGCGATCAGGTCCCCGTGGCTCGCCCACACGTCCATCGCCGCGGGCACGCCGGCGAGGATCCCGCCGCGGGGCTCCACCGCGTGCACCACCGCCGGCCCGTACTCCCTCTGCCGCGCCTCCGCCACGCGGCCGCCCAGCAGGTCGCTCATCACCTGCATGCCGTAGCAGATGCCCAGCACGGGGACGCCGAGGTCGAACAGGGCGCGGTCAACGCGAGGCGCGTCCGTGTCGCGCACGCTGCGCGGCCCGCCCGACAGGATGAGTCCCGCCGGACGCCTCGCGCGCAACGCCTCGGCGCCTTCGTGCCAGGGCACGATCTCCGCAAAGACCGACAACTCGCGGAGCCGACGCGCGATCAGCTGCGTGTATTGCGATCCGAAGTCGAGGACGACAATGGTCTGATGGGTCACTGGCGTTACTGCAGGCTGGCGCGCCGCCCGTGCGGCATCACGTCACGTCGGTCTGGAGTTCTTGTCGTATTATAGCGGTGTGGTTGAGCGAGCGGACACGTCATCTTGCTCCGCCGGCAACCCGGCGTGGCGCAGACGTCCAGGCGCCGCCCTCATCGTGGCGGTCGGGCTGGCCGTGTGCGCCGCCGCCACCACCACCCCCCAGGTGCTGCCCTCCACCCCGATTCAGACGACACCGTGGAAGCCGGCGCTCCAGGTTCCGCCCGGCCCACCCGGCCAGAAGGTCCTGCCGGCGTGGAACGGCCTCGTGCTCTGGAGCGTGTCCCTGGCGAGCGCGCCCGTTGCGCCGCCGGCCCTCGACAACACGCAAATGTACGCCGGGCTGCGCGATGGCACGCTGGTCGCGGTCAATCACCGGACGGGCGCGACGGTCTGGACGGTCACACGCACGGTGTCCACGACGCCGCTTGCGCTGGACGGCATGGTCGTCGGCGTCGATGGTTCGAAGATCTGGGCCCTCGACGCGCCTACCGGCCAGGAGATCTGGGCGCAGACCCTCGAGGGGACCGTCATCCTTCCGCCCAGCGGCGTCTCGGGGAGCATCGCCATCGCTACCGACCGCCAGGAGATCGTGCTGCTGAGCGCCCGCACAGGCGGCATCGTGTGGCGCCGCGCCCTCGGGTCGCTGCCAACCGCGCCGCCGGTGATCCTCGGCGCCTTGGTGTTTGCCGGTGTCGACGACGGGCGCGTCGTCGCGATCAGCACCGCCACGGGCAGCACCACGTGGACGCACGCGCTCAACGGCCGCGTCCTGTCGTTGACGGCGCTGCCCGATCGCCTGCTCGTGGGCGGCACCGACGACTACTTCTACTCCCTGAATCTGAGCAGCGGCGCCGTGCAGTGGCAGTGGCGCGTGGGCGGCGACGTCAACAGCTCTGCCGTCGCCGACGCGAAGCGCGTTTACTTCGTCGCGATGGACAACATGCTTCGCGCGCTCGACCGGACGCGCGGCAACATGGCGTGGCAGCGGCCGCTGGCCTCCCGGCCCGTGGGAGGTCCGCTGCTGTTCGGACAGTTCGTCGTGCTGGCGCAGGTCGCGCCCGAACTGCGCTGCTTCCACACGGTCACCGGCTCGCCGGCCTGCGTCGTCGGCCTGCCGGGTCGGGCGTTGCACACGCCGTTCCTCCCGAACCTGGGCACGACCAACATGCCTCGGATCGTCTACCTGAGCGGCGGCGGGCAGGCGGTCGCGGTCGGACCGTCTCCGGAGCCGTACGTCGAGAAGTGGATCAAGGTGCCGGGCACGCCACTGCCGCCGGAAGTGGCCCCGATTTCACCGCTGCCGCGGCGGACCAAGAAGAACTGGCCCGAGGCGGATCTGGTCCCGCTGACCTACGCCCCGGGCCGTCCGCTGCCTGACGACGAATGGGATCCGGCCGCCCCGCTGCCCGTGCCGGGCAGACGCTCATGGCCGGAACCCGACCTCGTGAAGTGGACCGCCATCCCGGGCCGCGTCCTTCCGCCGGAACGCCTGCCGGTGATGCCGCCGCCGCGCTGACGCGCGACTACCGCCCGGCAGCCTTTCGCACGACGCGCGCCAGGCGCCCGACGCCTTCGACGATCCGCTCGTGGGTCGGCGCCGAAAACGACAGCCGAATGAAGCGCTGGCCGGTGCCATCGACGAAGAACGCCGCGCCGGCGACGTAGACGATGCGCGCCGCCATGGCGGCCGGCAGCAGGTCGTCGCCGCTGAGGTGCGTCGGCATCGCGAGCCAGATGAAGAAGCCGCCCCGCGGTTCCTGCCACGTGACCAGGTCCCCCATCTCGGCCTTGATCGCGGTCTCCATCGTCTCTTTCTTGCGGCGATAGTGCGCGCGCAGCACGGGCGCCGACGACGCGAGCACGCCGCGCCGCCACGCCTCGAAGACCACCCGCTGATCGAGCGAGCCGGTGCACAGATCGGCGGCCTGCTTGGCAACGTCGAGCTTCGCCGCCAGCGGGCCCGGCGCGACCATCCACGCCACCCGGAAGCCCGGGGCCAGGGTCTTCGAGAAGCTGCTGAGGTACACGACGCGCCCCTCGGCATCGTCGGCCTTGATGGGCCGCGTGAGGTGCGACTCGTCCTCGCCGAAGTACAGGTCGCCGTACGGATCGTCCTCGACGATCAGCAGGTTGTGCCGCGCCGCCACGTCGAGGAGGCCGCGCCGCTTCTCGAGGCTGATCAGCGCCCCGGTCGGGTTCTGGAAGTTCGGGACGACGTAGACGCAATTCACACGCTTGCCCGCCTGGCGTTCGCGCGCGATGACCGCTTCGAGGTCGTCGAGATCGATCCCGTCGGGCTGCTGCCGCACGCCGACCAGCTCGGCCTGGACATCCTTGAACGCGGCGATGCCCCCGGTATACGTGGGCAGGTCCACCAGCACCACGTCTCCCGGGTCGCAGAGGATGCGCGCGATGAGGTCGAGGCCCTGCTGCGACCCCGTCGTCACCAGCAGCTCGTCCTCGGTGGCCGTGATGCCGCGCGTCGTGAGGATCTGCGAAAGCGCCCCGACCAGCGGCTTGTACCCGCGCGTCGGCCCATATTGCAGCGCGTTGGGATGCGCGCCGCTCAGCAGCGACGCCGCGATGTCCGCGAACTCGCGCCAGGCGAACACCGCCGGATCTGGATAACCTGGTGCGAACGAAATAATGTCGGGGATGCCGGCCGCCATCACACCCATCTTGCGAATCGCCGAACCCTGCATGTTCTCGCCGGCGCGCGAGAGAAACTTGTCGTAGTCGATCATGATCGGAGTCCTTGCCGCGAGCCGTCAGGCGCCGGGGCCCGGATCGGTCGCAGCGGCGGGGGACGAGTGGCGTCGATACAGCGCCAGGTACGCACCCAGGGCGCTCAGCTCCAGATATTGAAACACCAGACCGCGAAAGAGCCAAGCCAGCAGTTGAAGGGGAATCACCGCGAGGCCGGCCAGGGGCACGAACGCGATCACGCCCAGGCTCGTGGTCGCAATCAGCGACACCAGTGTGGCGCCGGCCACCAGCAGCAGCACGACGCCGAACACGCCGAACGACAGTCGAGGCTCGCCGCGCAGAAAGGCAAATACCCGGCGGCCCGCCGCATGCACGCTGCAGTTGTCGACGACGACGATCATCTGCACCAGCAGGTAGAAAAAATTGACGAGTGTGATCCAGCCGGCGAGCAGCAGCGAGCCCATGCCGGCCACCGCGGTCCAACTCAGCTGCCGATCCCCCATCGAGGCGTAGCTCGACCAGAGCAGGCCGAGGTAGGCGCCGCCAGAGAGCACGTAGAGCACGATCAGGCTCAGGCCCAGGCGCAGATACCGGCGCATGTAGTCCCGGCAGCCAGCCTCGAAGCGCTCGATGGAGAAGCGGGCGGCCGTCCAGAACGGTTTCAACCGCAGCGGCGGATCCTCCACCGGGTCGGCGTCGCGCTCGCCCCGCGCCAGCACGGCGACCGTCCCGCCCTTCAGCAGGAACAACAGCGCCGATCCTGCCAGCCCGACCAGCGAAAACGCCAGCAGAAAGGACGCCAGCGCGACCGGCTCGGCCCAGAGCGCCGTGGCGACAAACGTCATGCTGCCGCGAAGGTCGCTGGTGAAGACCTCCGGCAGTTCGCGCCCGAGTACGAGCACGACCAGCATCACCCCGCCCACCAGCGGGACGCTCAGCAGCATCTTGAACGTGGTATCCGCCACGAACTGGATCGCGGTGACCTGCCAATTCGCCGCCGCCACGAGCGCGCCGCGCTTCAGGACGGTCTTGACCGTCACACACTCCGTCATGGCTGGGTTGAGTTATAGCATGCTTTCGACACCCGGTGCCCGGCGCGGCGCGCTTGTTCCGGCGGCACAGCGGGGCTATGCTGCAACGGAGTCCTCTGCCATGATCCTCATCTGGCGCCGCGGGCGCTTCCTCGCGTGGTTTCTCGCCGCCGTGGCCATCGCGGCCGCCAGCGGCGCGGCCTACGAGTACTGGCGTCTGGGCTGGACCAGGCCGCAGGCCGCGCAGCGGGTCGCCGGCGCCGTGCGGTCGTCCTTCTCGGCGCTGGCCGCCCGGCTGGACGGCGAGACCGAGACCCTCGTCCGGCAGGGCGATCTCATCCGCCAGGCCGCCCTCGACACGGGGGCCGCGCGCCGGCTCTTCGAATCGATCCGGACCACGAGTCCCGAGGTCTCGATCACCGTCTACTCGGCCGAAGGCGAGCCTCTGGCGTGGGCGGGCCGTCCCTCGGACCTGGTCCGCGCCGTCGTCACCGGCCCGGGTGCGCTGCGTGTCGCCCCGGGCGCCTCCGGGCCCCGGCTGTTCCGCGTCCAGCCCGTCCTGGATGGCAGCAGCGAGGCGCGCCGACGCGTCGGAACCGTCGTCGCGGAGTGTCCCCTGCCGTCGGCGGGCGCGCCCCCCGGCATGGGACGCGCCGATGTCGTCTGGCCCACCGCGCTGGTCGATGTCCCACTGCGCGCGCGTTACCAGGGTGCCGGCGCCGACCCGCGGCCCAACGCCTTCGTGCTCACCGACAGCGCCGGCAAGGCGCTGCTCGAGGGGCGCGTGGACGACGCAGCGGTGGCGGCCGCACGACGGCTCGTGCGTCGCAGGACGGCGGCGGCCCTGCTGGGCATCTGCGCCCTCTTCTGCGCGTGGCTGGTCGGCCCGATCCTCGACTGGCGACGCGGTGCGCCGTCGCTTCGCGCCGCGCTGTACAGGACCGGCCTTTGCACGCTGGCCATCGTACTCGCGCGCCTGATCGCGTGGGCGGGCCTCGGCCTCTGGAGCGCCGAGCCGTCGATGGGCACGCTGGCCGACACGCCCGCGTTCTGGCGCGTGCTGCTGCGATCGCCCTTCGACTTCGCCCTCAGCGCCGCGATGGCCGTGGCGCTGGTGGCGCTGGCCGGGGACGGTCTGGCGCGGCTGCGCACACGGCTGCGCGATCGGCGGCGACCGACCGACGGGACCATGGCCGTCACGATCCTGCTCGCCAGCCAGGCGGCGGCTGGACTCCTCGCGGCCGTGCTGCTCACCGCCTACGTCGACGCCGGACGCACCCTGACCGACCTCAACGCGGTGGACTGGCTGCGATTCGCGCTGCATCCCTGGGAACCGGCTCCCGTGGCCGCCGCGGCGGGACTGGTGCTGTGGCATGCCGCCGTCCTCTGGACCGCGGTGCTCGCGCTTCGCCTCCCCGCCCTCTGGTTTCGCGTCCCCTCGCACGGCGGTCGCGGACCCGTGGTGATGGCCGCCTGGGTGTTGGCCGCCGGCGGCTGGTGCCTGACGCGCCAGACCCTGAGCCGCGGCGAGATCGCCTGGGACCTTGCCGCGCCTATCGCGCTGGCGATCGTGCTGGCGTGGAGTCTCGGGCGCATCCTGCGCTGGCGGCGCCATTCGTCCCGGGCGGCCGCCGTCGTCGCCCTGTTCCTGGCGCTGGCCCTGCCCGCCCTGTCGATGTACCCCGCCGCCTTCGACCAGTTCACCCGGGCGCGGCGCCAGGTCGTCGAGTCGCGCCTGGGCCCCGAAGCGACGCGTCAGCGCGGCGAAGTGCAGTTGCGCGTCGGACGATCGACCACGCAGATCGATACCGTGGCGGACCTGACCGAGATGGTGCGTGCCGCCGCCGTGCCGGCGGGAAGCCCGGCGCCGACCGACCTCGCGTTCCTGGTCTGGTCCAAGACCGACCTCGCTGCCTTCCGGCTCACGTCCGCCATTGAACTCTATGGCCCCGACGGCGCCCTGGCGAGCCGCTTCGCGCTCAACCTGCCGGAGTTCACGTCGACCCAGCAGCGGTGGAAGGAAGCCGGCTGCGACTGGGATCTGTTCGAAGAAGTGTCCCCGTTCGGCTCGCAGGACCGGCGCCTGCTGCACGCCGGCCGAGGGCTCTGCGTGGAGGTCAACGGCCGCCGCCAGGTGGTGGGCGCCATCGTGATCCACGCGATGCTGGACTACGGCACGCTGTCGTTTCTGTCCTCCCACAACCCGTACGTGGAACTGTTCCGGCCCCGCGCGAACGGGACCCGCGAGTCGGCCTCCATCCGGGATGTCGAATTCGTGGTGTACGGCTGGAGTCTCAGGCCGATCTACGCGTCGGGCGCCACCGCGTGGACGCTCGATCCCGACACGTTCCGGCGCGTCTATCGGTCCCGCGATCCGTTCTGGTCGCGCCAGGTGTCTGGCAACACCGCCTACCAGGTCTACCTGGCCAACGACCGCGGCTCGATCTACGCGCTCGGCTTCCCGGTCGTCTCCGGTTTCGGGCACCTGATGAATCTGGCCGAGTTGCTCGCGCTGGCCGGGGCGACGTGTCTCCTGCTGATGTTCGCCGTGCGGATCGGGAGCACGGTCACCGGCCCGTACGCGGAGCGGGGGCGCGATCTGCTCTCCGAAATCCGCGCCAGTTTCTACCGGAAGCTGTTTCTGGCGTTCGTCGCGGCCGCCGTCGTCCCGGTGCTGACGCTGGCGTTCGTCGCCCAGGCCTACATGACGGCCCGGCTCCGCGCGGACGTCGAAGAGGCGGCGCTGCGGACCACACGCGTGGCCCAGCGCGTGGTCGAGGACTACGGGCTGATCCAGGAGCGGGGTGACGCGGCGGCGGTGACACTCAGCGACGACATCCTGGTGTGGCTCTCGCGCATCATCGATCAGGACGTCAACGTCTTCGACGGCCCCCGGCTGGTGGCCACCAGCGAACGCGACCTGTTCGCCTCGGGCCTGTTGCCGAACCGGACCTCAGCCGATGTCTACCGGGCCATTGTGCTGGATCGGCGGGCGACATACGTCGGGGAAGAGCGCGCCGGCCCGCTGTCCTACATGCTGGCCGCGGCGCCGGTCCGCATCGCCGGCCTCAATGCGCTCCTGACCGTCCCGCTGACGACGAGACAGCAGGCGATCGAGCGGGAGATCGACGACCTCGACCGCCGGATTCTGCTCGCGGTGCTCGCCTTCATCCTGATCGGATCCGCGATCGGGTACTGGATGGCCGAGCGGATCGCCGACCCCGTCAACCGGCTGCAGCGCGCCACGGCGCGCCTGGCGCGCGGCGATCTCGATGCCCGGGTCGCGGTGACCTCGTCCGACGAGTTGCGCCGCCTGGTCGAAGCGTTCAACCAGATGGCCGGCGAGCTGCAGCGTCACCAGGCCACGCTCGAGCGCACGCACCGCCTTGAAGCCTGGGCGGACATGGCGCGTCAGGTGGCGCACGAGATCAAGAACCCGCTCACGCCCATCCAGCTCTCGGCCGAGCACCTGCGGCGGGTGCACGCCGATCGCGGCGCGCCGCTGTCGCCCGTGCTCGAAGGTTGCGTGGATTCGATTCTGAGCCAGGTCCGGCTGCTGCGCCAGATTGCGGCCGAATTCTCGAGCTTCGCGTCGTCGCCCACGCCACGCCCGGTGGACACCAACCTCGCAGACCTGGTGTCGGAAATCGTGCAGCCCTACCGGGCGGGCCTTCCGGCGCGGGTGACGCTCGAGGTCGAGGTGGCGGACGCGCTCCCCGTCCTCTCCGTGGATCGCAGCCTGATCGGCCGGGCCCTCACGAACATGATCGAGAACGCGCTGCACGCGATGCCCGGCGGCGGGTCACTGACGATCGTCGGCGGCATGTCCCCCGAGGGCGGGTCGGTGCGCGTCAGCATCCGCGATTCGGGCGTGGGGATGGATCGTGGCGCGCTGGAACGGATCTTCGAGCCCTACTTCTCCACCAAGGCTGTGGGCACGGGACTCGGACTGACCATTGCCAAACGCAACGTGGAACTGCACGGCGGCCGGA
>Ga0315275_10000981_pt1 | contig 24445 bp, 19 predicted proteins | sample YL17G03_0_MG_FD_205557 | JGI IMG/M metagenome (GOLD analysis project Ga0315275, IMG submission 205557) | Sediment microbial communities from Yellowstone Lake, YNP, Wyoming, USA - YL17G03_0 | ecosystem: Environmental > Aquatic > Freshwater > Lake > Sediment | place: USA: Wyoming | collected...
GGCGCTTCAACGTCTGGGGGGAACTGTCGGCCCTCGTCCTGGGTCTGCCGTTGTCCGTTCTGTTCTGGTTCATCTTGGACTTCCAGAACAAGCCGTTCTGGCAGAGCACCGGCCTCCTCTTTCTTCTCAGCCTGGTCGTCCTGATCGGGGTGACGCTGCTGACCCCGGCGGAGAAGACGGAGACGCTGATCGCGTTTTACCGCAAATGCCGGCCGCCCGGCCTGTGGGCCGGCATCCGCGAAGCCGCCGCCCTGCCGCCGTCCGGCGAGCCGTCCTCGGGGCGGCTCCTGGGCGATTGCTTGATCGGGATCCTGGCCTCGTTCGGACTGGTCCTGGCCACCAATGCGGCGTTTGTCGGCGATTGGCTGCGCTTCGCCTTGGGCCTCGTTCCGGCCGGGGCGTTGGCGTTTTGGCTGATGCGGCGGGTCTTGGTCTAGCCCGGCGCCGCGTCGGGAGGGAGCGCATGACGACACTCGCGGCCGGTTACGGCGAATCGATTCTCACTCCGCCCCTCGGGGTGGAGCTCATGGGATACGGGTTTTATCTGGAACGCAAGGCCGAATCCGTCCTGGACGACCTCAAGGCCCGGGCCCTCCTCTTGGAGAAGGACGGGACCCGGATCCTCCTGGTTTCCTGCGATCTGATCGGGCTCACGGTCGAAGCGTCGGACGGAATCCGCGGATTAATTTCTACGGCCCTGGGGCTCCCTGCGGCGAACATTCTCCTGGCTTGCACCCACACCCATACCGGGCCGGCGACCATGGCCCTCCCGGGCTTGGGAGAAGTGGAGCCGGCCTACGCGGACGGCCTGGCCCAAACGATCGCGGCCGCGGCGCGCGAGGCGGCCGCGGACGCCCGGGAAGCCCGCTTCTCCCATTCCCGGGAAACGCTCGAGCCCCTCGGCTACAATCGCCGCCGCGGGTCCTTCGAAGAGATCGATCCCGTCCTGCGGACCGCCTATTTTTGCCGTCGCGGCGATCGAATCATCCTTCTCGGCTATGCCTGCCACGCCGTCGTCCTGGGCCGGAGCCGGGCCGTGTCGGCCGATTGGCCGGGCGCGGCGGTCCGCGCCGTGGAGAGGAACGGCGACCGGGCCCTCGTCCTGCAGGGCTTCGGAGGCGACATCGATCCGGTGACGAATCTGAACCGCTGGGGAGAAGGGACGTCCGAAGATCTCGATCTCTACGGGCGGATTCTGGCTCAACGCGCCTATAAAAGCGAGGCTTACGCCCTGGCCCCGTCCGACGTGCGCCTGGCGGCCCGCGAGCGCCGGATCCGGCTGCCTTTGAGCGTACCGCGGGCGGAGGAGATCGAGCGGGCCGCGGCCGTCTTCCTGGAAAAAAACGGCGCTTTTCCCCAGGCCGATCGATTCGCCCGGGCCTGGGCGCGGGCCGCTTCCGAAGCCCGCGATCGCCTGGCCGCAGCGCCGTTCCTGGAAGACGTGCCCATCCAGGCGCTTGATTTGGCCGGGCTCAAAATCCTGGGTCTGCCTGGAGAAGCTTTTTCCGCCTACGGTGCGGTTTTTGAAAAGGCCCGGCCTTGGCTTTTTCCCGCCGGTTATGCCAACGGGGACGTCGGCTATTTCCCGACCCGGCGCGCGTTCGATGATCCCGGCGATTATGCGGCCTATAGCGCGCCCAAGTTCTATTCCCTTTTCCCTTTCACGCCCGAGATCGAGTCGCTGATCACCGCGGCCGGCCTGGAAATCCTGGCCGGCTGAGACCATGTTCGAATTTCTTCGAAAAGGAGTTTCGGCTTCATGAAAAAATCGCGCTCATTCTTCATCGCGGCGTCCTTCCTCTTATTAACGGCGAATGTTCCGTTCGCGGCCGGAGCGTCGTCCCCGACCGGCGCCGTTCGCGGAGTGTGGGCCCATCCGGGTTCATTCGGGACCGATCCGGAGAAGGCCATCCCCCTGATCCGCGAAACGCTGGATGAATACGTCATGGCCGGGATCGACACCGTCATCCTTATGATCAAGGGGACGAACGGCTACGTCTATTACGACAGTTCGATCGGGGTCACGGACCCGGCCTACCGCTGGGATTTTCTGGACGCGTTCCTCAAGGAAGCCCGCCCGCGGCATATCGCCGTGCATCCCTGGTTCTGTGTCTTTCCCGAGGGCGGGATCGTCGGCCGGGTCCGCGAGCACCCTGAATGGCTGATTGCCGGCCGGCGCCACGAAATGGTCGGCGTCGCCAACCCCGCCCTCCCGGAAGTCCGGGATTACGAGCGAAGCCTGATGCTGGAAGTCGCCCGGAAATACCCGGTCGACTGGATCCACCTGGATTACATCCGCTTCCCCTGCGAACCCGCGGAACCGTATTTCAGCTTCGATCCTCGGACCCAGGCCCTGTTCAAGGACTATTCGGGATGGGACCCGGCGGCCATCAAGGCCCAGGATTCGGGCAACATGATCTGGAATGAATGGCTGGAGTGGAACCGGGACCAGGTCACCCGGTTCGTCGGCGAACTGAAGGAAGCCCTCACCTCCGTCGGCCGGCCGATAAAAATCTCCGCCGCGGTCTTTCCGGACGCGGACAACGCCAAGGTCCTCATCGGCCAGGATTGGGCGGCCTGGGCGGAACAGGGGCTCGTGGACATGCTCTGCCCCATGCTCTACACGAACCACGAGGCCTTCTTCAGGAAATTCGTGAAACGCGCCGTGGCCCAGGCGCGGGGCCGATGTCAGGTCTGCGCCGGGATCGGCATCGGAACGTCCCACAACCAGAACACCCCCGAAGGCATGCTCAAACAGATGGAGATCAGCCGGGAGCTCGGCGCCGACGGCGTGGTCTTTTTCTCTTCCAGCAGCCTGGGCGAGCCGTTCCTGGCCAAGTTGAAAGAGACGCGCTGAATCGATCGTTCAGCGGCCCAGGGTCCAGTTCAGCGCCGCAAGCCAGAAGGCCGGGTATTCTTTCCAGTAGACGAAATTCAGCCCCCAGTGCGGCGCGGGATCGGACATGTAGGCCAGGACCCGGCCCCGCTCCAAATTGCGGACGGCCACGAGCGGATCGCCCGTCTCGCGGACCGTCAGGAGAATGGTCCCCTCGGACTGCGGCCGGGTTTTGTTGTAGCCCAGGATGGGCGGCATGGAGGCGATATCGACCCCGGCGAAGACCGGTCGCCCGGCCGCGGTCAGGACCGGAGCGTACCCCTCGGTGCTTTCCTCGAGATCCTCGAAGTCGAGACAGCGGACGGGCAGCATGTCTTTGATCCTCGTCCGTCCCCAGCCGCCCTTGCCGTGCTCGCCGGTGAAGGAATACCAGCCGCCCAGAAACATGGCCGCTTTTCCGCCCTTGATCGCCTCCATGGTCAGCCGGATGCGGTCGGGAAAGGTCAGAACCGAGCGCCCGAATTTCTCCCGGTCGAAAAAGCTGGGGGAAAGCTGGAAGAGCTTGGCGTCGATGTCGCTGAAAATATAGACGTCATAGTCGGCCAGGATCTTCTCGTAATCGCCCGGCCCGAGCTTGTTGTAGAAATCCCAGGTGGGGACCGATTCCACCACGTGCTCGCCGGTCGATTCCAGCGCGTTCTTCAGCCAGACGCCGTAATTGAAGATGTCGAGCCCCTTGGCGGAATGGTAGAAAGGCGTTTCGGCGAAGACCGGCCCGGTCAGGACGGCCCAATCCCCGACGTAATAGATTTTGGCCATGGCGGTCTCCTTGGAAACTCAAACGTATGCTAAGCTCCCCCCGAAGTCAACGGACCGGGGCGCTCCCCCGCCACGGCCCGTCCCGCGATTTTTCATTGACAGAGGGGGGGATTGTGCCATACTACGGGGAGCATTAAATGTATTGCATTTTCTTTATGCTCCCCGAGTACTAGCCGGGCGAATGATGAATCTGTAGTAAAATATTTTATACCCGGCTTAGTAATTCAGTTTTCATGGAGGACCACGATGCCCAAGAAGATTTACGAACCGGTCGGCCACCACTACATCGTCGAAGCTTCGGGCTGCAACCCGAAGGTCATCGGCAGTATCGAGAAGGTCCAGGACATCCTGGTCAAGGCCGCCGAGATCGCCGGGGCCAAGGTCTGGGCCATTTCCTTCAGCAAGTTCCCGCCCAGCGGCGTCAGCGGCGTCGTCGTCATCTCCGAGTCCCACATATCCACGCATACCTGGCCGGAACAGAAATATGCCGCGCTCGACATCTATACGTGCGGCGCCCACGTCGATCCGGAAAAAGCCGTCGTCTACGCGGTCGAGGCGTTCGGCGCCTCCTCGTCCCATATTACCGAGATCACTCGCGGGATCAATGAAGGCGACATGAAATTCTTCCACAGCTTCGTGACCTGGGAAGAGGATCTCAAGAAGCACATGAGCCGCGCCTCGGACAAATAAAGACGTCCTTCTTCAGTTCCGTGCCGTTCAAGGCGGACCGGGAAACGGCCCGGCAACCCTGAAAATCGTAAAAAACGTTTACGTTTTGTAAATTCAAAGCACGATTCCTCCCCGATCCGAATTTCTCCGTTTTGGGATCTTCCCTTGTCCCCTACGAGCCTGACAATTGGCACAAAATCGGCTTTATTCAGGGCAGAGCCGATATGCGAAACGACAGACATAAGCGCTTTGGGGTTATCGGGTATAATAGGGCCATGAACGGGCGCATCGGGGGCGTCGCAGCCGGCGTGCTGCTTCTTCTGACCGCGGCCGCCGCCCAACCGGCCGCGGGAGGATCACCTTCAGACGTCCTCTGGCCGAGACTTCAAAAGGCCTTTGAGACGAAAGATTTCGAGGCCTATGCCTCCGTCTTCGCCGAAGCCATCCGCGACCAGGAACGGCTGGCGGCCGAGTCCTTCGGGGTGAGCTGGAAGATGGACCGGGTCCTTTTCAAGGCGGCGGGCCGGGTCAAGGACAAGGAGGGCCGCGAACGGGTCTATGTCCAGGCCTTTTATCAGAACGAATACGAGGCCATGCTCGAGACTTGGCAGGTCCTGCCCGTCGAGGACGACGGACAATGGCGCATTGCCGAGAAAGAGGTCACCGGCAACGTGTCCACGCTCTATAAACTCAAACTGCCCTCCGGCCGGGCCCTGCGCGCGGCCCGCGTCGAAGTCCGGCACCGGGACATCCGCCTCACGTTCGACAACGCCTGGGTCTATTTCGACAATCTCCCCGACGCCGAAACCGCGCTCATCGTCCTGGGCGACGGCCGCGTCCACTTCGATCCGTCCAACGATGCGGAGAGACACCAGCTGGAACTGCGCTTCGGGGCGGCCCTCCTCGACGACAAGGTGGAATCGGCCTACCTGCGCTTTTCGCCGGCCTTTTTCCGGACCAACATCACCATCAGCGGAGGGGCTCCTCCCGAGCCGTCCGATGAGGCCCGGGCCAAAGCCACCCGGGCGTACAGTGTCTTCAGCGCGAATTATCCGGCGTCCTTCACCATCGAGAATTCCCTGACCGGCGACCGCTTGTCCTTTCTGCCCCAGGGCGACCAGGCCGTCTTCGATTTCAAGGCCCGCCGCAGCGGCGATCTGACCTATATTTATTCGCCTTTCTCCGAAGAGGAAATCCATCTTTTTTCCCGGGGCGCCGATCAGGTGGTCAATCTCTATTCGGCCGAGACCGGGGAGCCCGGCTCCCGCCGGATGTTCGTTTCCTTCAATCAAAAAATGGACGTCCTCAACTACCAGATCGAACTCGATTTCCAGCCGGATACGCGTTATCTCTCGGCCCGGGCCCGGGTTGAGGTATCGTCCCAGATCGACGCCATCGAGAGCCTGAAGTTCGATCTCAACCCGCGGCTCGACATCGTCCGCATCTATGACGCGGAGGGACGGGAACTGTTTTATACCCAGGACCGCTACCGCGGGATCCTCTACGTCTATTTCCTCCGGCCGGTGGAAAAAGGCCGTCCGGCGGCCGTGGAGATTTTTTACCGCGGCGTCCTCGAGCCCCCCATCCAGACGACCGACATCGCGGCCGGGCCGCAGAGGGGGGAAACCATCTCGTTCGTCGCCCCCCGCTATGAGACTTATCTCTACAGCCAGTCGTCCTTTTGGTATCCGGCCCCTCCCGAGGAGGACTTCTTCACGGCCAAGGTGCGCGTCATCGTCCCGCCCGGCTACTCCTGCGTGGCCAACGGCCTGGCCGTCGAAGAGGGCAAGATCGACGGCGTCCGGCGCGTGACCTCGCTGGACAAGGTCGGCCATCCCTATTTCGGATTCGAGACGAAAGCGCCCGTCAAATACCTCTCCTTCATTGTCGGCAAGTTCAACCGCCTGACGAACGGAAACGGTTCGTCCGTCCCCGTCGAGGCCTGCATTTCGTCCGACGTGCGCTCCGCCCGCAAGGGCCTGATCGACGAGTCCAAGTCCGTGCTCAAGACCTTCGAGGAGTGGTTCGGCCCGTATCCCTTCGAGAAGCTGACCATCGTCCAACGCCAATGGCCCACGGCCGGCGGCCATAGCCCGGCCTCCTTCGTCGTCCTCAATGAATTGCCCCGCACGATCGACGGTTTCATGGTGGTCAATCCGGAAAGCCCCGTCGACCTGTCGCGTTGGCGGGAATCCTTCCTGGCCCACGAAATCGCCCACCAGTGGTGGGGCCAGGGCGTCGGCGGGGCCACGTACCGCGACCAGTGGCTGAGCGAGGGGCTGGCCCAGTTCTCCGCCGTCCGCTACCTCAAGGCCAAACTGGGCGACGACGTTTATGTCGCCGCCCTGAGAAAATTCACCCGGTGGACGGAGAAGAAGTCGAAGTGGGGGCCGATCGACATGGGCTCGCGGCTGAGCTATCTCGATTTCGACGCCTACCAGGCCGTCGTCTACGACAAATCGGCCCTCGTCCTGGTCCTGCTCATGGACCTCGTCGGCGAGGAGACGTTCTTCCGCGGACTGCGGGAATTTTTCGCCGCCTTCAAATTCAAGACCGCCCGCACGGTGAATTTTCGGGCGGTCATGGAGCGGACCTCCGGCCGCGACCTCAAGGCCTTTTTCGATCTCTGGTTCGGCTCCCATCTCCTGCCCGAGGCCATGGTCGCCGCGACCGCGCGGAAGGAGGGTGAAGGATTCGTCCTCCAGGTCCGGGTGACGCAGAAAGGCCCGGCCTTCGTCTTCCCCCTGTGGCTGGAGTGGGAGGAGAACGGCCGGACGGTGCGCCGGATGTTCGTCGTCGACGCCGCGGTCAAGGAATTCGACGCCGCTTGTGCCGCCCGCCCGACCCGCATCAAGATCGACCCGGACAAGCTCCTGCCCGGGACGATCAATTAGTTGCGCGCCTCGCGAATATTTTTCCTGATCAAAAATACTCCAGGGGACGCGCAACCGCCGGGAAGTTTGAGGGGTGCGGCGTGGCTACCCCTCAGGGGTTCAGCGGAGCGAAGCGAAGCGCCGAAGGGGGAGCTTGACTCCCCCTTGGAAGCGCCCCGGCTCAGCGAAATTGGACGACAAAAAGATTACTACGGGGAGCAGTAAATATGTTACATAATCCTTACTGCTCCCCGAGTACTAGCCGGACGATAAAGACATCCGACGTCAACTATATTTCGCCCGGCTTTGTATATTCCGCCCGGCTTAGTAATAGACGGGGCGCTAGAACAGCGAGACGTCGATCCCCAGGCGCTTGATCATCTCGTTCAAGGTGGTCGGCTTGACCCCCAGCAGGATCGCCGCGTTTTTCTGAACGCCCTTCACCCGTCGCAGGGTCGATTCGATCAGCCGCTTTTGGAAGGCCAGGGTCTGTCCCTTCAGATTCAAGTCGCCGGCCCCCGCTTCGGCCTCGGCCGCCGCCCGGTCCTCAGCGGCCAGAAGGAAGGAGGGCAGGTTGTCCCTGGTGATGACCCGGGCCTTGGCGAAAACCACGGCCCGCTCGATGAGGTTTTCCAGCTCGCGGACGTTGCCCGGCCAGGCGTTCCGTTCCAGGATCTCCAGGACGTCTTCGGACACCCCCTCGATGGCCTTGCCGTTCTCCTCGGCGTAGAAATCGAGGAAATGTTTGACCAGGAGGGGGATGTCGTCCTTGCGGTCGCGCAGCGGCGGCAGCTCAATCTTGATGACATTGAGCCGGTAGTAGAGGTCCTTGCGGAAGAGCTTCTGGCGGATGAGGTCTTCCAGATCGGTGTTCGTCGCGGCGATGATGCGGACGTCGACGCGGATGGTCTTGGTCCCGCCCAGGCGCATGAACTCCTTCTCCTGCATGACCCGGAGGAGCTTGGCCTGGGTCTCCAGGTTGATGGAGGAAATCTCGTCGAAGAAGATGGTCCCGGTGTCGGCCGTCTCGAACAGGCCCTGCTTCTCGCTGACCGCGCCGGTGAAGGCCCCCTTGACGTGCCCGAAGAGGTGGCTCTCCAGGAGGTCCGGCGGGAGCGAGCCGCTGTTGACGATGACGAAGGGACGGCCGGAGCGGTTGGAATTCTGGTGGATGGAGCGGGCCGCGAGCTCCTTGCCCGTGCCGCTCTCGCCCTGGATGAGGATGGTCGACCGCGTCGGGGCGGCCGCCCGGATGAGCTCGAAGACCGCCTCCATGACCTTGCTCCGGCCGATGATGGCCCCGAAACTGAACTTGCGCTGGAGCTCGCCGTGGAGCCGGACGTTCTCGTCCTGCAGGCGTTTGTGCTCCAGGGCCCGCTTGATGATCATCAGCAGCTCGTCGTGCTTGAAGGGCTTCTGGACGTAGTCGAAGGCCCCCAGCTTCATGGCTTCGATGGCCGACTCGACCGAAGCATAGGCGGTGATGATGACGACCAGGGCCTGGGGGTCGATCCGCCGCAGGGCCTGCAGGACCTCGATGCCGTTCAGGCCGGGCATCAGCAGGTCGAGCAGGACCAGGTCGAACGGCTGTCCCGCCGCCTTGGCCAGCCCTTCCTCCCCGCTCGAGGACAGCTCGACCTCGAATCCTTCCGAGGTCAGGAATTGGCCCAGGACGTCGTGGATGACGGGTTCGTCGTCGATGACATGGATCGTTTTGCGGTGGCTCATGGCTCAGGCTTTCGTTTTGGGATCGGCCGGCTTGGCCGCCGGACGCAGGCGCTGGTCGAGGGCCTTGGGAACGGCGATGGTGAAGCAGGTGCCCTTGCCGATCCGGCTCTCCACGGTCAGGCGGCCGTCGTGCTCCTTGACGATGGCGTAGCTGATCGACAGACCCAGCCCCGTGCCTTTGCCGACGCCCTTGGTGGTGAAGAAAGGGTCGAAGATACGGGCCAGGTGGCGTTCCTCGATGCCCGTCCCGGTGTCCGTGATGCGGATGACCGCCTCGGCCTCGGTTTCGGAGAGCTCGATCCGCAGGAGGCCGCCCTCGGGCATGGCGTCCAGGGCGTTGAGGATGATGTTGATGAACACCTGCTGGAGCCGCTCGCCCTGGGCCCAGATGGCCCGGATCGGGGCCAGCTCGAGCTCCAGGGAGATGTTCATCGTCTTGAGCTTGTAATCGATCAGCGAGATGATCTCCTTCAGACTGTCCTTGAGATCGACTCGGTGGAAGGCCAGGTCCGAGGGGTTGCGGGCGAAGCTGAGGAGGTTCTTGATGATGCGCGACACCCGGTCGGTCTGGGTCTCGATCTTTTCCAGGATCTTGGCGAAGTGGACGTCGGTCATCTTCTTCTGCAGCATCTGGACGTAGCTCGAGATCCCGGTCAGGGGCGTATTGATCTCGTGGGCCACGCCCGCCGAGAGGAGCCCGATGGAGGCCAGCTTTTCCGAGGTGACGAGCTGCTGCTGGAGGCGGATCTTGTCGGTGACGTCTTCGAAGACGAGGATCGTCCCGTAGGGGTTGAGGCTGTTGTCGAGGAGAGGCGTCTTGGCCACGTCGAAGATGCGCTTGTCGCCGGAGGGCATGGCTAGAGGAATCTCGCTGAGGAGGTTGAAATCCTCCTGGGTGGTGGAGGGGTAAAGGACGGCGAAATTCTCGGCGCCGAGGACGCGCTCCAAGCTCTCGCCGAGCGTCTCCGCCTTCCTCTTGGCGAAATTCCCCTCCAGGACCCGGTTCCAGCCGATGATGCGGCCGTTGCGGTCGAGCACGGCCACTCCGACGGTCAGGCTCTCGATGATGTTCTCGCTGTAGTCCTTGAGGCGCTCCAGCTCGGCCGACCGCACGGCGGCCTGCTGGTAAAGCGAGGCGTTCTCCACGGCCAGGGCCACGGGCGTGGCGATCGTGCTCAGCAGCTCCCAGTCCTCGCTGGTCAGGAAGGTCATGTCCGTTTTCTTGCCCATGGCCAGGCAGCCGACCAGCTTGCCTTCGGCCTTGAGGGCCAGAAAATGCTCGAACCCGTGGCCGGAGAGGTCCTCGAATTTCTTCTGCAGATCGCGCCGATCCGGCATGGAGAACAGAGACAGGGAATCGCGGCTGCGGAGGATCTCGAGAATCTCGGGGTCGAGGCTCATCTGCGCCGGCAGGGGACCGATGACGCTGGGAGCGGCCAGGACGGAGAAGACCGGGGCGTCCGGCTCGACCGGGAGAAGCAGGGCGATCGTGCGCAGGGACAGGGCCTTGGCGATGTGCTCGAGCAGCGACTGGGAAAGACGCTCCAGATTGCGCTCGCGGCTTAGCTCGCGGCTGATGGAGAAGAGCGTCTTGCGGTATTCGTAGCTGCGCTTGTAAAAAACCCGGTCGAAGAGCGATTGGAACAGCTTCTTCAGCGGCGAGAACAGGGTGGCGCCCAGGATGATGGCCAGAACGCCCAGGCCCAGGGCGTTGAACTTGTTCTCCGAGAAAATCTTGGTCTGCGAGCTGACGCCCAGATAGAAAAGGGCCAGGACGAAATAGGAGAACACCAGCGTCGCCGCCTTCTTCAGGATGACCTCCAGGTCCATCAGCTTGTAGCGGGAGATGGAGTAGGCGAAGGCCAGGGGAATGAGGGTCTGAAGCAGGATGGTCATTTCGGCCACCTGGGTCGGGGCCTGGCCGGCCAGGAAGGGGATGATGTAGAGGCCGGTGAACGGCAGGATGCCGAAGCCCAGCCCGGTGACGATCCACTTGAGCTGTTTCCGCACCAGGAAGCTGGGATGGCGGAAGAAGCTGTGAGCAATCGTGCCCAGGGTGATCATCGTGTAGAGGGCGAAGAGAAAGAGGTCCAATTTCGTCAGGAGGACGGCCGCCGCTATGAGGACCGAATTGTCCAGGTTCCGGGAGAAGGGGAGATTAAACGCCAGCCAGGACAGCAGGAGCGCCGCTGCGGGGATATAAAGAAGATAGAGGCGGGAGGGATGGCGCCGGAAGAAACGCTTGCGCTGGGGGAAGACCAGAAAAAAGTGGAGCAGCAAGGGAGGGAAAGCCAGGAAGGCGATCTTGTTCAGCCAGAAGAAAAGGCTGTCCAGAACGTCGAGCTCGCCCGTCGGCGAAAAGACATAGAACATGTAGAACAGGAGCGACAGCAGATAATAATAGATGTTGGTGACGGCCAGCGGCTTGGCCGAATTGAAGAAGACGATGAGGGCGATGATCAGCGTGGTCAGCCCGATCAGGACCAGATAATAATAGATCAGGCTGGTCCGCGTCGTGGTCAAGCTGAGGGAGATGAAGTGGAGCTCGCCGGCGTGGTTGATCTGGTATTTGACCTTCTGATCGCTGCGGGAGGCGGTCCAGAGGTTCTTGGACAGATCGATCATGTTCCGGATCAGGTTGCCGTTGATTTCCAGGAGGATGTCGCCCTTTTTGATGACGCCGTAGAGATACCCAGGCCCGTTGGGATCGACTTTAAGGGCGGTCAGGCCGTCGGGCCCCTGCTTCCAGGTCACCCCATCCGTGGGCTCCTCCCAGGCGATTTTCGAGCTGATGTTCAGCCCGCCGAGGACGAGCAGAAAGACCACGGGGACGAGCAGAACGTACGCCTTTTTATTCATTCGGAATCCAAAAAATTGAATCCAGTCTATAAAAAATATCCCCGACGGTCAAACGCGGTCGGGTGGTCAGTCCAGGATATGCCGGCCGCCGGCGCGGATGGCCCATTTCATATTGGACTGTCTGAGGAGCTTTTGGAGGAGCTTGTCTTCCTTGAGGCCGATGGGTTTGGTGTTGCGGCGGAGGACGTCTTTCATGTAGTCCGTGCCGGGGCGGACGGCGGTCTCCTTCTGCTGGGCCGCGCGGTCGGGGCCGCCGGCGAGCAGGAGAAAGAGGAGCCCCAGGGAGGCGGCTCCCGCCCGTTTCCGTCCCATCGTCCGCGATCGCATATACGAAACGATAATCCAGAGACGGAAGGATGTCAACCTAATGACTGCCGGGCTCATAGCATTCGGGGGAAAACACGCTCGTTTCCCCCGGCGCGGAAAACTCGCTCCGGCCGCGGCGCGTTGACAAAGGATTACCCATACCCTAATATGGAACTCTATTCTTTTCACGTGGAAGGGCGGAGGAACGAAGGTATGCCCTATTTTTTATGCCGCTTGAGCACGGACGACGGAAAAATCGTGTCTCGGTCCGTCCTGGCCGCCTCCCCCTCCGAATGCCGCCGCCGCTTCGAATCCGAAGGCTTGTGCGTCCTCTCGGCGCGGCGCGATTGGAGGAAGCTGAACCTCCAGATGGGCCGCGGCAAGACGATGAAGGACCGCGATTTCATCATGTTCAACCAGGAGCTACAGGCCCTGGTCAAGGCCGGCTACCCCGTCCTGCGCAGCCTGGAAATCATCTCCGCGCGGACCCGCAACATCTTCCTTCAGGAAGTCCTGCGCAGGGTCGAGGCCGAAATCCGCCAAGGCAAGGCCCTGAGCGAGGCGTTCGCGCCGTTCGAAAGCCGCTTTTCCAAGATCTATACGGCGGCCCTGATGGCCGGCGAGCAGAGCGGCAATCTTCCCGACACGCTGGGCCAATATATCCAGTACGCCCGGACGATCGCCCGGACCAAGTCCCGCATCCGCTCCGCGCTCATCTACCCGACCATGCTCCTTGTCTTTTCTCTCGGCCTGGTGGGCGTTCTCATCAATTTCGTCCTGCCCAATTTTTCCACTTTTTACCGGGATTTCGACGCCCAGCTCCCGTTCTTTACGGTCTTTCTCATCGGCTTGTCCACGTTCGTCCGGGCCAACTGGCCCATCTGGATCCTGCTCGCCGGCGGGGTAGTGCTGGGTTACCTGCAGTTGCGGCGCCGGGAAAAATCGCTCCTCTGGATTGAACGGAATAAATTGAAGATCCCGCTGGGCAAGCTGATCTGGATCGAATCGGGCGTTTCCCTGTATTGCCGGACGCTCAGCCTGCTCCTGCAGGCGGGCATCCCGGTCCTGACCGGCCTGCCCCTGGCCATCCATGCCATTCCCAACAAGTTCCTGGCCTCGAAGGCGGCCGAAATCCCCGATCACATCCGCAACGGCGAAGCCCTCTCCGAAGCCATGTCCAAAACGGGGTTTTTCCCCCAGCTGGCCCTGGACATGGTCCGCATCGGCGAGACCTCGGGAAACCTGGGCGGCATGCTCCGCGAAGCGTCCGAAGTGTTCGACGAGCGCATTCAGTCCAAGATCGACACCTTCGTCGGCCTGATTGAGCCGATCATGATCATCGTCATGGGCGTGCTGGTGGCGGGGATGCTTCTGGCGGTCTATATGCCCATATTCAACATCATCAAGGTGGCCCGTTGACATGAGCAAACCCGATGCGGCCAAGGCGGCCTCGGCCGAGGAGCGCGAATCGCGCGCCCTGGCCGAACGTTACCACGTCCCCTACATCGATCTGTCCGGCGCGGCCCTGGACCGCGAGCTGATCCAGAGCTTCCCCGCCGACTTCCTCTACCGGGCCAATTTCGTGCCCCTCTCCGCGGACGGGACCACGGTCCGCATCGCCATCGCCGACCCTTCCGACATCGCCACGATCGATTCGATCGAGACGTTCCTGGGCAAGAAAGTGGTGGTCTCCGCCGCCTCGGAGCGGGCCATCCAAGAGGCCCTGCGCAAGAGCGAAACCGCCCTCCAGGTCCTCAAGGACGCCACCGAGGGCTACATCATGAAAATGGTGGAGCGGGAGGGCGGGGACGGAGAGGAAGCCATCTCCATCGTATCGCTGGCCGACCAGGACGGCTCGATCGTCAAGCTCGTCCACACCATCATCTTCACCGCCGTCCAGAAGCGGGCCTCGGACATCCACATCGAATCGCGCGACCAGCGGGTGCTGGTCAAGTACCGCATCGACGGGGTTTTGGGCGAGGCCATGGAAGCCATCGACAAGCGCTTCCAGCAGCCCATCATCTCGCGGATCAAGGTCATGTCCGACCTGGATATCGCCGAGCGGCGCGTCCCCCAGGACGGCCGCTTCCGACTGCGGATCAAGGACAAGACCATCGATTTCCGCGTCTCGATCATGCCGGCCATCTACGGCGAGGACGCCGTCATCCGCATCCTGGACAAGGAGATGATCACCGAGGCCATCTCCGAGCTCAAGCTCGAGCTGCTGGGATTCTCGGGCGAGGTGCTGGGACGGTTCCGCCGCTACATCACCCAGCCCTACGGCATGGTCCTCGTGACCGGCCCGACCGGGAGCGGTAAGACGACCACGCTGTACGCCGCCCTGACCGAGATCAGGTCGCCCGAGGACAAGATCGTCACCATCGAGGATCCCGTCGAATACCAGATCGACGGCATCACCCAGATTCCGGTCAACGAGAAGAAAGGCTTGACCTTCGCCCGCGGCCTGCGGTCCATCCTGCGCCATGATCCGGACAAGATCATGGTCGGCGAGATCCGCGACCCCGAGACGGCCCAAATCGCCATCCAGTCCGCCCTGACCGGCCACCTGGTCTTCACCACGGTCCACGCCAACAATGTGTTCGACGTCATCGGCCGCTTCCTGCACATGCAGGTCGATCCCTACAGTTTCATCTCGGCCCTCAATTGCATCCTGGCCCAGCGCTTGGTGCGCCTGCTCTGCTCCCGCTGCAAGGCGCCGGTCCGCTACACCGACGAGCAGCTCCGCGAATCCGGGCTCGACCCGTCGCGCCATCGCCAGACGGTCTTCTACGAGAACAAGGGCTGCGAAGAATGCGCCGGCACCGGCTACCAGGGCCGCACCGCGATCGCCGAGCTCCTGGAATTGTCCGACCCCATCCGGGAGATGATCCTGGAGAGGAAACCCCTTTCCGAAGTCCGCAAGAAGGCCAGGGCCGAGGGCATGACCTTTCTCCGCGAGGTGGGCATGGACAAGGTCCTGCGGGGAATCACCGGGCTCAAGGATCTCAACAAGGTCACGTTCGTGGAGTGAACGGACGATCATGATCTCCTTCATCGACCAGACCCTGAGGCGCGCCGAGCGGTTCTTCCTCGAACCGCGCGTTCCCCGGACCGGCTTCGCCGTGGCCCGCGGCCGTTTGGACGGCCTGGTGATGGCGGCCAAGGAAAGGACAACGGCCGCCCATGTGTCCCTGGAGCTTCCGCCCGGGACGATCGATCCCTCCTTCGATCGTCCGAACGTCGCCGGGACCCGGGCCTTCGAGGACAAGCTCCGCGAGGCCGCCCGCCGCCTGGGTTTGGCCGGCGCGGAAATCCTAGTCCTTCTGCCCGAGAGCTGTTATAAAGCCTACGTCCTGGCCTTCGAGGAATTCCCGTTTTCTTCCCGGGAGCGGGAGGAGATTCTGGAGCACCGGCTGACGAAACTGCTCCCCCTGCGGCCGGCCGACACCCGCCTGTCCTACGACGTCTTCTCGTCCGCGGGCAAGACCAAAGTCTTCCTGGCCCTGGCCCGGGCGGCGATCATCGGCGAATACGAGCGCCTCTTCGCCCGCCTCGATCTCCGCGTCCGGACCGTCAGCCTGCCCTCGCTGGGCCTCCTGCCCTGCGTCCGCGAGGCGGAGGACCGCACCGTTTTAATCGTCAATCTCGAGGAGGACTCGATCGGCCTTTTGGCCGCGACCGGCCGCGACATCGCCCTCTATCGGTTCAAGCCCTTCCTGCAGGAGGCTTCCGCTCCGGCGTCGGGCGCGGCCCGGCTGGCCCAGGCCGTGACCGAGATCCAAAACACGCTCCATTTCCTGGAAGACCACGAAGGCCGCTCGGCCGATGTTCTATACTTCCGCGGCCTCCTTCCGGGGAGCGGCAGCGATGGGTTGGCCGCCTTTCGCGAACGGCTGTCCATTCCGGTCAAACCGATCGAGGCGCCGTTCCCGATTTCGGCGGGCGGTACTGAGCGGGCGGCCCTGGCCGCGCTCATGGGGCACCTGTCATGACCGCCCTCAAAAAGCTCGACATCAATCTGGCCGGCCGGCCCCTGCGGAACCGTCGTTTCTTTTTCGCCGCCCTGACCGTCCTGACCGTCCTGGCCGTTATCTTCGCCGGGCTGGGTCTGGGCTCGCTCATCCGCTACAAAACCCGGCAAAATCAGGCCCTCTCCGGGTACGACCGGCTGGATACCGTTATCAAAACGGAAGAGCGCGAACGCCTCCGGCGGGAAGCCGAAATCAAGGATTTGACCCGCCTGAACAAGGACCGGGTCGAGCTGGTCAACGCAGTCATCATGAGAAAGGCCTTCAGCTGGGTGGAGTTCTACACCATGCTCGAGGGAGCCCTGCCCGCCTCGTCGTACATATCCTCGATGGCCTCCGTGACGGCCGTCGAGGGCCGGTTCGAGGTCAAGTTCAAGGTCGTCAGCCGGAGCATGGGCGACCTGCTCCAGCTGACCCGGAACCTCCTCACCAAAACCGGCCGGCCGCCGCTCATCCTGAACGAAACCAGGATGGGCGGCCAACTCGTTTCGGAGATCACTTTGACCTATGAGAAATCTCTTTGAACGGTTGACCGCGACGGAGCGCCGCGCGGCCCTGATCCTGGCCGCGGTCGCGGCGGCGGGCCTTTTCGTCTTCCTCTATGCCTTCATCCAGGAGCGCCCGGCGGCGGCGCGCGCCTCCGGCCGCCTGTCCGAGATCGAGCGCGACTACCGGCGGCTCAGCCCGATCTGGGCCAAAACGAAGACCGATCTGGCCCTCTGGCACGAGGCCGCCCGGGACATGGAGAATCTGAGGCAGACCCGCTTCTATTCCGACGTCAAGGGTTTTCAAGACTTGCGGCCCGATCTGCAGGCCCTTTTCGACGCCGCCGGGATCGTCGTCGGAGAGATCGCCTACGGGTACACCGATTACCAGCGGGAGGGCCTGCGCCGGGCCTCGGCGGAGTTCGTTTTCAACGGCACCTACGCGGCCCTGAAGACTTTTCTGGACCGGGTCGAACGGCATCCGCGGTTTCTATTCGTGGAAAAGATCGATACTCTCAACATCGGCCTGCAGCCCGGAATGCTCGAGCTGAAAATCAACATGGCGGGATACTATGAACGCTGACCGGACCGTCCGCCGCCTGGCCGTCCTCGTTTGGCTGGCCGGGGCCGTCCTCGGCTCGGCCGCGGAAGTGCGGGCCGCCGCGGGCCAGGCCGCCCCCGCGCCCAAGTCCCTCATCCGCAAGGAGTGGCTGAAACTCCCCGCCGGACCGGCTCCTCCTTCGCGGCGCGACATCTTTTCGCCGCAGGGGGTTTCGCCTTCCGAGGAGGCTTTTTCAGCGACGCCGGCGGGCCGGCCCAAGTCCAAGCCGGAGACGAACAAAGAGGCCGGGGAAGAGGCCCGGCCGGCCTTCGCCCTCCGCTATATCGGCTTCAGCCGGGCCGTGGCCTCGAAAAAGATCGTCGCCCTGGTCCTGATCGAAAGCCAGGCCTCCGCGGTCGAAGAAGGCGACACCGTGGGCGCCGGCTATAAAATCGCCCGCATCACCCTCAAAGAGATCGAGATCCAGGCGCCGGACGGAACGATCTTAAAGTTTGCCTTGGTGGAAGGAGCGCAACGATGAAGAAAATCGCCCTCGTCCTCATAGCGGCTTTGGCCGCGGCGGCCTGCGTCACTTTCAGCCCTTTTTACAAGCTGGGCGCGCAGGCCGAGCTCAACAAGCAGTTCGAGGAGGCCATCGCTTTCTACGAGAAGGCGGCCATGGAGAATCCCAAGGAGCCGGTCTACCGGATGGCCCTCGAACGGGCCCGGATTTCGGCCAGCCTGTTCCATCTCCAGGAGGCGCGTAAGCTCGTCGCCCAGGGCAAGCGCGACGCCGCGGCGGTCGAGTACGGCAAGGCTCTGGCCCTCAACCCCCGCGACACTCAGACCGCCCTGGAAGCCCGGCAGATGACGATCGAGCCGCCCAAGGAAGAACCGAAGCCGGAGAAGATTGAGTTCCCGATCAAGCTCCGGGGCAAGGACGCGCCCATCCAGGCCCATTTCGGCCCGGAATCGAGCCTGCGCTCGATTTTCGTGGCCGTCGGCAAATCGGCCGGGATCAATATTCTGTTTGACGAGAATTTTCGCGACATTCCCTACGCCCCCGATCTCAGCAACCAGACCCTGGAAGGGGCGATCAAGGTCCTCTGCCAGGCGACCAAGAATTTCTTCCGCATCATCGACGAGCGGACGGTCATCATCGTCCCGGACCAGCCCTTGAAACGCACCCAGTACGAGGTCACCGCCATCCGCACGTTCTACCTGTCCAACATCAATGCCCAGGACGTCTTCGCCGCGCTGTCTCAGATGCTCCGGGCGCAGTACGCGGCCCCCAGCATCATCTTCGACAAGAACCTCAATTCGGTCACCGTCCGCGGGACGCCCCCGGTCCTTGAACAGGCCGACAAGCTCCTCCGTCTATGGGACAAGGCCAAGGCCGAGGTCGTCATCGACGTCGAGATCATGGAGGTCTCGCGGACCAAGCTCCGCCAACTGGGTTTGAGCTTCAACCAGAACCAGGTCGGCCTGCGCTATGACGCCGGCTCGTCCGCGACGACGGACGCCTCGTCCAGCTGGTTCAGCTTGAAGGGCCTTGGACTGGGGAACACCTCGAACTACTCCGTTAACCTGCCCGTGGCCTTCGTCCAGTTTCTGGAGACGGATGCCGACACCAGGATCATCGCCCAGCCCCGCCTGCGCGGCGTGTCCGACGAAAAGATCACCGACAAAGTCGGCCAGAAAGTGCCTTTTCCCCAAACCACGTTCTCGCCTTTCGCTGCCGGCGGTTTCAGCTCCCAGCCCCTGACGAGCTACACCCAGCAGGACATCGGCATCGAGATCAACTTGACGCCGCGGGTGCATCGGGAGAGAGACGTTTCCCTCGAGCTCGAAATCAAAGTTTCCTCGATCGGGGGAAAAGGCTACGCCGACATCCCCATTGTCAACAACCGCGAACTGAAAAGCACCGTCCGCCTCAAGGACGGCGAGACCCAGCTCATCGCCGGGCTACTGCGCGATGAGGAACGGAAATCGATCAAGGGCATCCCCGGCCTGAAGGACATCCCCGGGATAGGCCGGCTCTTTGGCGCCGAGGACACGACCCTGGACCAGTCCGACGTCATCATGACCATCACACCCTACATCATCCGCACTCTCCAGCTTGGTCCGGACGACACGAAGCCCATCTGGCTCGACATGGACACGGCCGCACCGCCCGCGGGCGGCGTCCTGGCCGATGAGGAAGGCCTGCGCGATCCCGAAGCCCTGGACGCCCAGCTGTCGCAGCAGCGGCGGCGGGCGGCGGAGAGCGCGACGAACCTGGTCTCCCTCAGCCCGGCAACCCTGGAAATGCGGGCCGGGAGCGATTTCCGCATGGCGGTCAACGTCCGCAGCGGCCAGGAGATCGGGGCCATGTCGGTGACCGTCACCTACAATCCGCGGTTCGTCTCTCTTAAGGATGTCTCCGAAAGCGGCATGACTCGTTCGCTCGCGGGCAACGCCCCCTTCCTGAAAAACATCGACAACGGGGCGGGCGTCTGCACCATCGGTTTCACGGCCGAGCCCGGCAAGGGCACCAAGGGCGGGGGCGTGTTGGCTCTCCTCCAATTCGAAGCTAAGTCCGCCGGCGAGGCCCATATCTCCGTAGCCGTCCCTTCGGCGATGGCCGGGAACGGAAGCCCGGTGTCCTTTCAAACGACCGACGCGCGCGTAGTTGTCCGCTGATCGCGCCGGCCGCTCCAGGCCAAGGCGAGGGACGCCATGATCTCGATCCTGACCGGCGGCGTAGGCGCCGGCAAGACGCGTTCCTTGGGCGGGATCCTTTCCGCCCTGCAGTCCCTCGGCGTTCCCGCGGCCGGGTTCATCAGTGAACGGGTCTTCATGGACGGGGCCCTGGCCGGCTATGATCTGATCGACGCCGCCGGGGGGCGGCGGCTCCCTTTCCTCCGGCGCGCCGGCGGGCCCGGGGGGGACCGCGTCGGGCCCTGGCGGATCGATCCCGCCGGCCTGGCCGCGGCGGCGGAAATGATCGCCGGCGCCGATCCCTCGGCGATCCTGGTCATCGACGAACTGGGTCCCCTGGAGCTCGATGGCCGGGGGCATTGGCCGGCCCTGGCCGCGGTCCTTGATCAGCCGGGGCGCCGCTTCCTCTTCGTCATCCGCGATTCGTGCCTGACCGATTTTACGCGGATGTTCGCCGGCCGCCCGGTGAAAATCATCCCCGTTCGCGGTACAATGGACTTCGAGGCAATCGCCCGGGAGATCGCATTCGATGGCCGTGAAGGTTAAATTTTTCGCCTATTTCCGCGAGGTCTTCGGCGGGAAGGACATGGACGTTCCCGCCGCGGACGCCTCCACCGTCGGCGCCCTGCTCGATCGTTTGGGAAGTACCCCCAAACGGCGGGACGAACTGTTCGCCGGCGGAAACCTCAAGCCTCACCTCGTGATCATGGTCAACGGCGCGCCCCTTCCGGCGGACGCGCCTCTCGCCGCGCCGCTCAAGGACGGCGACGCGGTGGCCATATTCCCGCTCCTTGGCGGAGGATAACGATAGCGCGGTGGGAAAAGATGTCGGCGGGTCCTGCCTGCTCCGGCGCCCCCAATTCCGCTCGCTCCACCCATCCCTCGGTGGGGCCCTTCCGCGAGCGGAATCCGGGTACATCCGTCGCGTCACCCGCCTAGGTTTTAGTTTCCCAGCGCATGGCATCGCCGCGTTAATGTTTGAATCGATTGCAGGGCGAAGGGCGAGCCGGGGGAAAACCCGTGCGACGATTGAGCGGGCACGGTTCCTGCTCAAAAAGAATAATCACGAAACAAACCATGAGCAGGAGAGCGAAGGAGGAGCGTCGGAGCGAGTTTTTCTCGCTGGGAAAAACGAGCGTGTTTTAACCCGGCTTGCCCCTCGCCCTGCCTCCGATTGAAGTTGTGCCGGCGAAGGGGTTTTAGTATTCTTGTTTGTCAATGAATTGAAGGAATGAACCCATGAGCGCCGCGCCGTTTGGATTCTTTGGAAAATATATCGAAATCGACCTGTCAGACGGAAATATCCGCGTCCTGCCTCTCGACGCCGGCCTGATCGCCGATTATCTGGGCGGGCGCGGGTTGGCCACCCGCTTGTTCTACGACGCCGTCGATCCGCACTGCGACCCTCTCGGCCCGGACAACGTCGTCGCCATCGCCGCCTCGCCGCTCATCGGCACGACCGCCCCCACGTCCGCCCGCGGGCACATGGTTTTCAAGTCGCCGCTGACGGGGGTGATCGGCACGTCCAACTCCGGCGGCGGATGGGGCCACACGTTCAAATCCGCGGGCTATGACGCCTTGGTTATCAAGGGCAAGGCCGCCTCGCCCGTCTGGATCGACATCGCCCCCGGCAGGATCGAGGTCCTGCCCGCCCACCATCTCTGGGGCAAGGACATCCACGAAACGAACGACGAGCTGATCGCCGGGTTCGAGGCGGGCAGCCGCCCGCGGGTCCTGTGCATCGGTCCGGGAGGCGAGAACCTCGTCCGCTACGCCGTCGTCGGCAACGACAAGAACCGCGTCTACGGCCGCTGCGGCGGCGGGGCGGTCTGGGGCAGCAAAAACCTCAAGGCCATCCGCGTGGCGGGAAAAGAAAAAATCCAGATCCACGACAAGGAACGCTACCAATCCGGTTACGACCAAGCGCTCTATCTCCTGCGCCAGGCCCCCGTGACCAAGCGCCTCATGCGCGAGCTGGGCACGGCCGGGCTGGTCGAGCTCATCAATGTCATCAATATGCTTCCCCACCTCAATTTTCAGGACTGCACCCACCGCGAGGAGGACCTGGAGCGGATGTCGGGCGAGACCATTGCCAAAACCATTCTGGAAAAGGCGGCCGGGTGCTATCTCTGCCCCATCGGCTGCCAGCGGCACACCCGCATCGATGGGGACGACGGCCGAACCCAGCGGGGCGAGGGTCCCGAGTACGAGACCGTGGTCCTGATGGGCCCCGACTGCGGCATCTACGATCTGGCCGCCATCACCACGGCCAACTACCGCTGCAATGAATTGGGCATCGACACCATAAGCTTCGGCGGGACCGTGGCCTGCGCCATGGAACTGGCCGAACGCGGTTTCCTCAGCGCCGGGGACACGGGCGGCCTCGACCTGCGTTTCGGTGCGGCGGCCGAGCTCGAACGGCTGGCCGTGGACACCGCTTATCGCCGCGGCGCGGGGGCCCTCCTGGCCGACGGCTCGTACCGGCTGGCCGAGCGCTTCGGCCGGGCCGACCTATCGATGACCGTCAAGAAGATGGAGCTCCCGGCCTACGATCCGCGTGCCTCCTTCACCCAGGCCCTGGGCTACATGACCTCGCCCTCGGGCGCCTGCCATTTGCGCGGCGGCTACGCCGTGTCCCTGGCTTTTTTCGGCGGGACCAAGGAGATCCCGCGCTTCAGCCTGCTCCAGTCGCCCATCGCCATCCGCAACATGCAGAATACCGGTATCCTCCAGGACAGCCTGGGCGTCTGCCGCTTCACCGGCTATGCCTTCGGCAGCGACCCCTGGTCGCGCATGCTGATCGGCGTGACGGGCATGGATTTCTCCGTGTCCCGGCTGGAGGAGATCGAGAACCGCGTCGCCGCCTTGGAGCGGCTGTTCAACATCGAGGCCGGGGCGGTGCGGTCGGACGACGCCCTGCCGCGGCGCTTCGCCGAGACGCCCATTCCCGTGGCCGGCGCGGACAAGGTCGTTTCGTTGGAGGCTCAAGAACGCCTGCGCCGTGATTATTACGAAGTCCGCGGCTGGGATAGCGAAGGCCGGCCGAGGCCGGCTCTCTTGAACGAGTTGCGCATCGCTCCGCGGGCCGGGAGGATGGCATGACCCGCCGCGCCTGGAAAGTCAGCGACGAGATCCTCCGCTTGTTTCAATCCATCGGCCGGGCCTCGCTCCTCTACGATATCCAGGACAGCCACAGCGGCAACATGGCCGTGCGCATCAAGGACGAGTCCGGCGCGGACGTGATCATCATCACCGCGACGGGCTCGCAGAAAGGCGATCTCGAGGCCGGCCAGATCTGTTTCCTCTCGGCCACGGACACCGACTACGGCTACTACAAGGCTTCCACCGAGACCGACATTCACCAGCGCATCCTGGCCATCCCCGGGACGGGCGCCTCCATGCACGCCCACACCAAGGAGCTTTCCATCGTCACGTTGGACGACCTGCCCAAGCCCGGCCAGCCGGCCGACTTCGTCCCCATCGATCCGCTCGGGTGGCACCGCCTCGGCGACCATATCCATGTCGACTGGTTCGCCGTCCCCAGCGGATCGCCCGAGATGGCCGCGCTCATCCCCAAGCGCCTGGAGGAGCATCCGGCCACGGTCATCCAGAACCACGGCACGTTCGTCCGGGCCCGCACGCTGGGCGAGGCCTTCGCCCTCCAATGCGCGGCCAACAACGCCGGCGCCGTCGTACGGGCGGCGCAGCGTCTGAAGGTGGACATCGCGGCGCTGCGGGCGAATATCAAGGCCGCGCCGGGCGCGCATTTTTTCTACGCCCCCGATCCGTTCCTTCTCGAGGGCGACGGCGGCTGCGACTTTCCCGAGGAAACCGAGATCCTGCTGGAGTTCCACAAGGCGGGAGCGCGCATTTTCGAAGCGCGGCTGTCGCCTTTCCACACCGGCTCGATGTCGGTGCGGGGCGTCCATGACGTCCTCTACGCCCCCCAGGCCTCCATGCCGCGCGGATTGCCCGGCCCGCTGCGGCGCGTTCCGCTGGCCCCGGCCCCGGCCGACACGCGGGAGCTCCTCCTTCATAAATTGATCTACGCCGAGACCGACTTCCAGACCGTGATGCATTGCTGGATACCCGAGGCCGAAGCCCATTCGCATTTCTGTTATCCCGGCGAGGACGCCGTCTCCGACCGCATCGTTCCCTTGGACGCCGAGGGAAGCTTCCTCTATCTGGTCATCCCCGTCCTTCCGCCAACGGTCGACGAGGACACGTTCCTCAAGGCCCTCTTCGACTACAAGGTTGCCGTCGTCCGCGGCGGCGGTGTCTGGGCCGTCGGGCGCCAGTCGCTGAGCGAGGTCTTGCAGCATTCCTCCACGACCCGGGAGATCTGCCTTTATCGCATCGGCGCCTTCGAGCAGGGGCTCGATTTGCGCAAGATGGAGCCGGAGAAGGCCAAGAAGTGGTAAGTCCGGCTAGTCCTTCCGGACGGCGGCATCCATCAGAAGAAAGATCGCCAGGAAGAAGACGACCGCGAACATCCCGACCACGGGCCATTGGCCCCGTTGAGCAAAATACCCGGGGCTGTTGATGGCGGAATAGAGGACCATCCCGCCGGCGACGAGGAAGAGCGTCCGTCCCCAGGCGAT
>Ga0315275_10000984_pt1 | contig 24416 bp, 22 predicted proteins | sample YL17G03_0_MG_FD_205557 | JGI IMG/M metagenome (GOLD analysis project Ga0315275, IMG submission 205557) | Sediment microbial communities from Yellowstone Lake, YNP, Wyoming, USA - YL17G03_0 | ecosystem: Environmental > Aquatic > Freshwater > Lake > Sediment | place: USA: Wyoming | collected...
CTCGAGGTCCGCGTGAACAAGCCCGGCATGACGGCCCGCGCCCGCCGCAGCTACGTCGCCACGCCGAGCCGGTAGCGGGCGCTGGGCTCAGAGTCGACATCCACATTCGGCCCACGCTAGTCGCGGGCCTGCCGTGATGTCGACTCTGACCCCAGCGTCCATGTCGACGCTGGCCCTACCGCGGCGACTGGTATAATCCGCCCGCCCTCTTCGCGCGTCGATTCCCCATCACGGTCGCTCGTACAGACGATTTACCTTGGAGCCCGCCATGTTGCTGCCGTCATCTCGTCGAAGCTCGTGGATGTTGGTCCTGCCGGCGGCGTTGCTGCTCGCGGTCGGGGGCTCGGCTGCCGCCCAGTCGAAGGGTGCCGCCGCGATTCGGGCCGAGGACATGACGTTCCACGTGCAGTTCCTCGGCGCGCCGGAGTTCAGGGGCCGCAACACGCCGTCGGTCGAACTGGAGGTCGCGGCGAAGTACCTCGCGCTGGCCGCGCAGCGCATCGGACTGAAGCCGCTGATGCCGGGCGGCTCGTATTTCCAGGAGCTGCCGCTCGACATCGCCCGGATGTCGGAAGCGACCTCGCACCTCCGCGTGACGACGTCGTCGAGCACCGTGAGCTACTACGCACCGGCGGCCTTCAACCCCCGTGGGCGATGGGTCGCGCCAGGCAGCGCGTCAGGTGGGCTCGTGCTGCTCGGCCTTGGCGCGAACGCGCCGACCCTCGACTGGGATGACTTCGCGGGCCTCGACGTGAAGGGCAAGGTCGTGATCGTGCTGGACGCGCAGTTGCCGGCGTCGCATGCGCTGCGCCAGCCGGAGGGACGGGCCATCGTGGCACGCCGTGCGACGCTGGCCCGCGAGAAGGGCGCGGTGGCGGTGCTCACCGTCATCACGCGAGAGCGCGAGCAGGGGCTCGCCGCGAAGGGCCTGTCGTTCGACAACATCGAGCGCGGACGGCCGATCAACACCGAGATCGGTTTGGGCTCGACGCCCCAGCCGGCGGTGTTCCAGATCGATGTGCGCCACGACGCGGCGGCGGGGCTGCTCGGTGTCACGCGGGCCGAACTCGACCGCATGTTCGACGAGTTGACTCAAGGCCGGCGCGTCCCGTCCCGTGAAATCGCCGGCCGCTCGGTGGACGTGGCCGTGAACTTCGACACCCGCAAGGGCGCCACGCGCAACGTCGTCGCGGTCCTCGAAGGCAGCGATCCGATCCTCAAGCGCGAGTACGTGCTGATCGGGTCCCACCACGACGGCGTCGGCTACCGCGAAGACCTGGTCTTCCCGGGCGCCGACGACAATATCTCGGGGGCGGTGGCGATGCTGTCGATCGGGCAGGCGTTGATGGTGGAACGGCCGAAGCGGTCCGTGATCTTCGTCTGGCATACCGGCGAGGAGAAGGGCCTGTACGGCGCCTATTACTTCGCGCAGAACAGCCCGGTGCCGGTCGAGCAGATCAGCGCCGTCCTCAACCTGGACATGCTCTCGCGCAACGACCCGAACAGCATCTACCTGATCGGATCGAACAAGATCAGCTCGGAGCTCGACCACGCGTTCAAGGAACAGAATCAGAAGACGACAAAGCTGACGCTGGACTACAAGTACGAGGACCCCGCGCATCCGGACCGCTTCTTCTTCCGCAGCGATCACTATCCGTACATGCGCTACGGCATCCCGGCGGTGTGGGTGTTCTGCGGCACGACCGAGGACTACCACCAGCCGGCCGACACCGCCGAGCGCGTGGACTACGTGAAGATGGCGCGGGTGACGCGGCTGGTGTACGCCGTGCTGATGGAGGTCGGCAACAAGCCCGCCCTGCTGAAGCTCGATGTCGATCCGCGCATCACCACGCGCGGCCGCCACAACTTCCCCGTCGACTGGCAGCCGCCAGCCGCGCCGAGGCGATGAGTGTCGTTGGGGTCAGACTCGATGTCAGGGACCAGACCCCGTACATCGAATCTGACCCCAACGATGACCCCTAACGAGGTTTGGCCGGAATGACGAGCGTCTGAACGACGGCGCCGGCTTTGTCGAGAATCGTCACGGTCAGTTCCGTCGCCGTGGAGGTCACCTGGGCCACCGCGTCCTGGCCGAGAGCGACGACGTGGTAGTCGTTGCCCTGCTCGCCTGGCTTCCTGATGAACGTGCGGTGGAAGTGGCCGCCCATCACCAGGTCCACCTTGGCCGCGTTCGCGGCCGCTGTCCACGCGGGCTCCCCATCGGTGGTCCAGCCCCAGTCGGGCTGGTGCGCAAGCACCACGCGGAACGGCGCCGCCTTCACGCGCGCGTCGGTGGCAGCGTGGGTCTTGAGCCACGCGAGCTCCGCGGTGCGGTACGGGCCCACCTTGTTCAGGCGCGAGTAGACGTTGGTGTCGTCCGGTTTGTCTTCGCCCGTGTCCAGCACGATGAGATGGAGAGGGCCGATGTCGCGGGCGTAGTAATAGCGGTCTTCCGGCGTCGGCACGTAGTCGAACAGGTTACGCGCGAACGCCCCGCGCATCTCGTGGTTGCCGCGCAGGTAGAGCAGCGGAACGGCCCCGGCGGCCAGCTTCGATGCCGGATCGAGCCAGCGGCCGAAGAGCTGGTCCTCGCTCTCGAGGCCGTTGAAGGCGTCGCCCAGATGCACGAGGAAATCGTTGGCGCCCGGGTCCACCAGTTTGAGTACGGCGGTAACGCGCGCGGCGTCCTCGTGCGTGTCGGTGACCGCCGTGAACGCCGCCGTGGCCTTGCGGCGGTCGAACGTCGTGAAGGCGGCCACGGGCGTCTCCGCCGCCAGGCCCTTCTCGGGCCAGTACGCCTTCATCTTCACCACGCGCGTGGACGCGGCCTTGTAGACGTACCGGGTGCCAGGCTCGAGGCCGCTCACCGTGACCGTATGGATCAGGCTGATGGGCAGCAGGCCGTGGACGGCGTTATCGGCCTTCGCGCCGAGCGGTTCGGCCGTCCCGTAGACCACCTCCGCGTGGCAGGGCGTGTCGGTGACCCAGACGATGGTCGCCGAGGTCTCGGTCATCGACGAGATCCACGGCCCGTGCATCACGACGGGCCTGGTGTCGTGCGTGATGAACGGTTGTTGCTGCGCGAATGTCGGCGTTGAGGCGAGCAGCAGGAGCAGCAAGACGGCGGAGCGTCGGGCGGTCGTAGCGGTCATGGCGGGGATCCTAGTCGTGGGGCGAACGGGGCGCAAGCCGCACCGCCATTTCGCACCGCGACTTCGGTATGATGGGCGCGCCCCGGGGAGGACATCGATGGCGAGAATGGCCCAATTCGCGTTGCTGGCAGTCGTGGTGTGCGGTGCATGGTCGGCCCTGAGGCCGATTGAGGCGGGCGCGCTCGAGCAACAAGCCCAGGTGCCGTCGCTGGCGCGGGCGGTCGGCGAGCAGTCTCAGCCCCAGACCGCGCAGGCAGTCTCCGACGTCAGGGACGGCCGCGTGGCCGTCATCGGCGAGAATCCCGGCATCCGGCTGGTGGCGAAGGAGGGCGCGCCGCCGTCCACATCCGTCAGTTTCTGGCGCGTGTTCCAGAGCCCGGCCGGCGCGGGGCACGTCTGCTTCGTCACGAGCGACATCACGGCGAACGGGCCGTCGCCCGACGACGTCCGCGTGGCCTTCACGGACAACGAAAAACTGGCCGACTACGTCGCCTCGCAGCTGATGACGGCCTTCGACAAGGCCTACGGCGAGAAGCCGTTTCCCGTGCGGACGGCCCGCTTCGAGCGCAGCGGGGACACGATCACGGCCTGGAAGGAAACGCTGAAGGCCGACGGGTACGCCATCGACCTCGTCTGGCGCGAGTTCTACGAGCCGTTCGTCATCGAGAGCAAGGCCGGCGTGCCGCACAATCCGTACACGATCCTGTCCACGTTCGTTCCGGCGAAAACCGCCGAGGTCGTGATCAACGGCGTGCGCGCGGCCGGCGCGGCGTCGCCGCGCATGCGCGGCCCGCGGCAGAGCAGCAGTGCCTTTCTCGCGTTTGCTGAATCCTGGCTGAAGCTGCCGTGACCGCGGGGGTTCCTGCGGTAGAATCTGGCTGGCCCCGATGACCGGGGGCGGGAGAGACTCATGACACCGATCACTCCGAGCGTTTCTGCGCGACGCCGTTTCCTGAAGATCCTTGGCGGCCTGACAGCCGCGCTCACCACGCTGCCCACCGCGCTGGCCGGCCAGGGCGCTGCTGCGTCCAGGAAGGCCGGCGCGAAATACATGGGCGACTTCGTCGCGCCGAAGCTCGACAAGGTGCGCATCGCCATGATCGGCGTCGGCGCCCGCGGCAGTGGCCACGCCACGCAGTTGGCGTCGATCGAGGGCACGGAGATCGTCGCCATCAGCGATCTCTACGAAGACTGGGCGAAGCGATCGGAGCAGCGCGTCCAGGCCAAGGGCCACAAGCCGAAGATCTACTTCGGGCAGGAGCAGCTCTGGCGGACGATGCTTACCGAGGTGAAGCCGGACATGGTCGTCATCGCGACGCCGTGGGAACTGCATGCGCCCATGGGCGTGGCCGCGATGAAGGCGGGCGCCCACGCGTTCATCGAAACGCCCATCGCCATCACCGTCGACGAAATGTGGCAACTGGTCAACACCTCCGAGGAAACGGGCCGCCACTGCATGCACATGGAGAACGTGTGCTACGGCCGCGAGGAACTGCTCTACCTGAACATGGTGCGCCAGGGGGTGATCGGCGAACTGCTGCACGGGGAGGCCGCCTACATCCACGACCTGCGCGGCCAGATGAAGGAGGTCGAACGCGGGACCGGCTCGTGGCGCACCTACCATTACATCCGGCGCAACGGGAACCTCTACCCCTGCCACGGCCTCGGCCCGGTGTCCCAGTACATGAACATCGCGCGCACGGAGGATGCCTTCTCGACGCTGGTGTCGTACTCGTCGCCGTCGAAGATGCGGGCGCTCTACGCGAAGGCGAACTTCCCGGCCGACCACAAGTGGAACAAGGAGACGTTCATCGCGGGCGACATCAACACGTCGATCATCAAGACCGCGCTCGGCCGCACGGTTATGGTGCAGTGGGACGAGCAGTTGCCGAGGCCGTACTCCCGCCTCAACTTCATCCAGGGCACGAAGGGCGCGCTCGCCGGCTTCCCGAACCGCCTCGTCATCGAGGGGACCACGAAGACCGACCAGTGGACGCAGGGCGACGAGTGGGAGAAGCTGGTCGCACAGTACGAGCACCCGCTCTTCAAGCGCGTGGGCGAGCTGGCCAAGAAGATGGGCGGCCACGGAGGCATGGACTTCCTGATGCTCTACCGCATCATCGAGTGCCTGCGCACCGGCCAGCCGCTCGATCAGAACGTCTACGAGGGGGTCTTCTGGTCGTCGGTCGGGCCGATCAGCGAGAAGTCGGTCAGAGAAGGCGGCGCGCCGCAGAACTTCCCCGACTACACGCGCGGCAACTGGAAATCGACCAAGCCGCTAGGCGTGATCGCCTGAGGTCCGCCCGGCAAGCCCCCATACGAGGAGCACCCATGGCTCCAGTCGATGCCGGGCGTACCGCCTCCGATCCGCCACCCTCGCGCCTCATCGTCATCGGCGCCGCCGCATCGGTCCGCCTGGCGCTCCGATCGCGATGGGACGGCGCCGTGGTCCTTGCCGGCGCCAACTGGGATCCGCAGGCCCCGGTCGATCCCGCGCCGGGGCCGCAGGACGTCCTGCTCGTCTGGGTGACGGCACGAGCCTCCGTCGACCACGCCCGCATCAGCGCCCTCCACGCCCAGCACCCTCGCGTGCCGTTGCTCGCCCGGGTGCCATCGGGTTCCGGCGAGCGCACTCTGCAATTGCTCGGCGCCGGCGTGCAGGAGGTGTTTTCCCGGGCGATCGACCTGGCGACGGCCGTCGCTCGCGCTCGCAGCCGGGCTGGGGTGTCCGCCGAGCCCCGCCGCCGGTCAGGCGACGACCGAAGCCCCGCCAGTTACGACGGGCTGTTCCAGAATCTGTACGACTGGATCTACGTCATCGGCGTCGCCGAGGACGGCAGGATGACATTCGAGACGGTCAACCCGCCGCTCCACGCGGCGAGTGATTTTCTCAATCCAGATTTTTCTGGCCGCACGCCGGAGGACTGCCTGTCGGCCGCAGGCGCGACGCTGATGCGCAGCCATCTCGAGCAGGTGCTTGCCGAGGGGCGGCCGCTGCAGTTTGAGGAGGAGCAACCGGTCGGCGGGAGGATGAGGAGCTTCCAGAGCATCCTCACGCCCGTGCGCAACAAGTGGGGCCGGATTCACCGCGTGGCGGGGATTTCGCGCGACACTACCGCGCTGAAGGAAGCGCAGGCCGCCCTGCGCGCCAGCGAGGAGCGCCTGGCGCACGCGCTCGAAGGCACGCAACAGGGATTGTGGGACTGGGATGTGCTGAACGGCGTGGTGTATCGCAGCCCCCGCTGGTTCGAGATGATGGGGCTCGCGCCAGGGTCGGTGGCCGAAACGCTTGATGCCGGATTGGAACGCATCCACCCCGACGATGCCCCGGGCGTCGAGCAGGCTATCCGGCTGCACCTGGACGGGCACATGCCGCGGTTTCAGGCAGAGTATCGCGTGCGCACGGGGAACGGCGACTGGCTCTGGCTGTTCGACGTCGGCAAAGCCGTGGCGTGGGCTCCGGACGGCCGGGCCGCCCGAATCGCGGGTCTGTGCACCGATATCACCGAGCGCCGCCGCGCCGAGGAGTCGCTGCGCGCCCTGGTCGGCGGTGTGGTCCACGAAATGCGAAACCCGGCGTTCGGGATTGGCGTCAATCTCGACGCGCTCGAGGCGACATTCGGCGACGAGGGGCGCTATCGGCCGTTCGTGGCAGCGCTGCGCGAGAGCTGCACGCGTATCCTGAACCTGATGAACGACCTGCGCGACTACGGCGAGCCCCGCACGCTGCGCGCGGAGCCCTGCCGTATGCGTGCGCTGGTCGAAGAGGCGGCGCGCTCATGTGATGCGCTTCTCCGCGACGGCGGCAACCGTCTGCGCCTCGAGTTCGAGGACGATCAGCTGATCCTGCCCGTGCACGCCATCCGGATGCACCAGGTGTTCAGGAATCTCATGGAGAACGCCTTGCTCCATGCCCCGACAGGGACCGACGTGACGGTGTCCAGCCGCACAGAGCATCAGGACGGCCAGGCGTGGGCGGTCTTTACGGTCGAGGACGCGGGGCCGGGTTTCGACCCCGAGGCCCTTGCCCGGGCCTTCGAGCCGTTCTTCACGCGCCGCCGAGGCGGCACCGGCCTCGGGTTGTCGATCGTACGGCGTGTGGTCGAGGAGCACGGGGGTGGCGTCGATGCGGTCAACCGCGACGCGGGAGGCGCCCGGCTGACGCTGCGCCTGCCGATGCCGCGGACCAAGGCCGTCGCGGAGGCGGTCGATCGTGGCTAATCCCAGAATCCTCCTCATCGAAGACGACCCAGCCGTGCGCCATGGTCTTGGCGCGTTCCTGCGGGCCAGCGGCATCGACGTCGACGAGGCCGAGACGTGCAAGCAGGCGCTCGAGCGTTTCCGGGAGACCAGCCATGAGGTGGTCGTGGCGGACTACAGCCTGCCCGACGGCACATCGCTCGACATCCTGCCGGACATCAAGCGGCTCAGTGAGGACACGCCATTTGTCATCCTCACGGCCCATGGCTCGATCGATCTGGCGGTCCGGGCCATCAAGGAGGGCGCGGAGCAGTTCCTGACCAAGCCCGTGGATGCAAAGACGCTCCTCGTGCTCGTGCGGCGCTTGATCGAGCAGCGGCAGCTCAAGCGTCGTCACGCGCTGGCGGCGCGCGAGCGCCCCGGCACGCGGGACCCGTTTCTGGGAGCGGGACCGCTGGTGCGCGAACTCGAAGCGCAGGCCCGGCGGATGCTCGCGTGGGACAGCCCCATTCTCATTCTCGGAGAGACGGGGGCGGGCAAGGGGGTGCTGGCCCGGTGGATTCACGGGAACAGCCCTCGGGCCGACGAGCCGTTCGTCAACGTGAACTGCGCCGGGCTGACGCGGGAACTGCTGGAGTCGGAGCTGTTCGGGTACGAGCGCGGCGCGTTCACCGGCGCGGTCACGGCCAAGCAGGGGTTGTTCGAGGTCGGCCACCGGGGCATCGTCTTCCTGGATGAGATTGGCGACATGGACGCGGCCATCCAGCCGAAGCTGCTGAAGGCGCTCGAGGAGAAGACGTTCCGGCGCCTGGGCGCCGTGCGCGACCGCCAGGTGGACATCCGGCTGATCGCCAGCACCAACCTCGATCTCGAGGCACTGGTGCAGGCGAAGAAGTTCCGCGATGACCTGTACTATCGCGTGAACACGCTGAGTCTGCGGATTCCGCCGCTGCGCGAGCGTCCCGAGGACATTCCCGTTCTCGCGCAGGCGATTCTCGACGGCATCTGCTCGCGGGTGGGGCGCCCCGGCATCACGCTCGACGACGTGGCGCTCGCGGAGCTTCAGGCGTACGCGTGGCCTGGCAACATTCGAGAACTCGCCAATGTGCTGGAGCGGGCGATGATCCTGCAGCGCGGCGAACACCTCCGCGCCGTGGACCTCGGCCTGCGCGCGCGGACGTCGGCCGCGGCCGCCGACACAGACGAGACGCTGTCGCTTCGGGACATGGAACGTCTGCACATCGAGCGTGTCCTGCGCCGGACAGGCGGCAACGTCGGGGAGGCGGCCGTGGCACTGGGCATTGCGCGGCGGACCCTCTACGACCGTCTCAAAGCACTGGGGCTCTCGGCACGCGGAGCGTAGGGAATCCCGTCGGGAGCATACCCGCGTCCATGAACGCTCCTGGTGACGCCGCGCGGAAAACCGCACCGCCACGCGGAAAGCCGCATGGTTTCGGGCATCGCACTTCGGCGACGATTCCCCCAAATCAACTTCTGTCAGCCAGTTAACCGCCATGGCCGATGTGGCACGGGTCTTCCAGTATGACCCGCGCAGCGCCCCGGTTTCGGGACGAGTCTTGTTATTGCGCCGCCAGGCCCGTCCGTCCCGGCGGGCTTCATCACGGAGGAAGTTCATGAGAGTTGTGGCCACGCTATCGACTGCCGCACTGCTGCTCGCGGTGCTGGCCGGGCCGGCCGTCGGTCAGACGACCGATTCGAGCCGCGAACAGGACAAGAACCGCACGACCGCCGCGAAGACCGGCAGCGACACGGCCCCGGCCTCGCCTCTCGCCCAGGTGAACGGAGACAGCATCATCGAGCTCCAGAGGCGCATCAAGGAGCTCGAGGCGCAGCGGGATCCGCTGGCGGTCAAGGCCGACCCGCAGGCAGGCCAGGCGGCGGCCACCGATCCGCAGGTGGCGGCGCTCGAGAAGAAGATCAAGGAGCTCGAGGCGAGGATCGACGCGATCATCAAGGATCGGGATGCTCCGCCGGAAGAGGCGACCAACCGGGGGGACGTCGATCGGGTGATGGACCCCGTGGGGCTCCGAAGCTTCTACGCCGACGGGTATCTGCTGATGGCGAGCCCGAAAGGCCGGTTCATCTACTGGCTGGATGGCCGCGTGAATCTGGACTACGCGTCGTACCAGGGTGCTGACAACCGGCTGCCCTCCGGCGTCGAAGTGCGCAGGGCGCGCCTCGGGCTGAAGACGACGCTGTGGACGAATTGGCTGGCGGAAGTCGACCTCGATTTCGCCGACGGCAAGGTCTCGTTCAAGGACCTCTGGATGGGACGTCTGTTCGAGAACGGCTTGATCCGCGCCGGGAACCACAAGGCGCCATTCAGCCTCGACACCCTGACCTCCTCGAAGAACATCGTCTTCATCGAGCGGTCGTACCTCGACGCCATGTCCCCGGACCGCCGCATTGGGGTCAGCTACAGCGGATGGGGCAAGTGGTACCAGTACTCGGGCGGAGTCTTCTTCCAGGAAGCAGGGCTCTTCAACGACAAGGACACGCTGACCGGCGGCGCGGCCGGAACGGACCAGAAGGTGAACCTGGTGGGCCGCTTCACCGTGGCGCCCATCGCCGCCAAGGACAAGGTGCTGCACTTCGGAATCGGGGCCGCCTACCGCAGGCCGGATGTGTCGAAGATTGCCACGAGCGGGGCTGATCTGGTCGACCGGGAAGACGCCGCGATGCTCGTCAAGCTCGATTCGCGTGCGGAGACGCACGTGAGCCGCGCGAAGTTCCTGAGCACGGGCGACATGAAGTACGTGGATCACTTCACCCAGATCGACGTCGAGCTGGCCGGCACGTACGGGCCGCTCACCTTCCAGAGCGAATACCAGTCGACCAAGGTCAACCGGATTCCGACGACGGTGGCGGCGTATTCGAATCACTCGTTCGGCGCGTACTACGCCCAGGTGAGCTGGTTCCTGACCGGCGACCACCGGCCCTACTCGGTGGCGGAAGGCGAGTTCTACCGCGTGATGCCGAAGCGCAAGTACGGCGCCGTCGAGGTGGGTCTCCGGTACAACGCGATGGATCTGGACGATGCCACGACGGTGGATCCGATCCTCGGCGGCGGCGCCAAGAACGTCACGCTCGGGTTGAGCTGGTTCGTGAATGCGAACCACAAGCTGATGTTCAACGTGGTCAAGGTCAACAACAACGCCAACGCGAGGCCTGGCAAGGACTGGGCGCCGATTCCGCCGGGCACCAGCACAGCGCAGACGGTCATCTTCGGCGACGATTTCACGACCATCGCCGTCCGGTACCAGATCGCGTTCTAGTCACGACGGGGCGGCAGCCTGTCATGTTCACGAGTGCGGCCAGGATCACGGCGATGAATGCGTGCCTTCCGGTGTCGCTGCCGCAGTGGCAGTGGCGGACGTTCGGCGACGACCTCGCGTGGCTGTCCCGTCGGCTCGACGCACCGGATCTCGGCCGCGGCCGCTGGACGGACGAAGTGCACCTGGTCTGTCTCCAGAGCTCGCATCACGCGTGGCTGCTGAGGGACACACTCGAGCTGCGATGGCGCAAGGAGGTGGGGCCCGACGGCTTCGAGCTCTGGGACCCCATCCTCCGCGCGACGCTGCCGTTCGAGCCGGCATCGGTCTCCCGGCTGTTCTCGGCCTGGGGTCTCTCCCGGGAAGCGCCGGCGTGCAGTTTCGCCGACACGCGCAGCTTCATCGAATCACTCGAGCAGTCGACGCCTGACGTGCGCGTGGTTCGCCTCGCGCGCCGGCGGGAGCGGACGATGGTCGACGGCATCGACTGCTCGTTCGAGACCATCACGACCGGGCCTGACACGCGATGGCAGAGTTTCGCCGTCGAGCACGAGGACCCGACCGTCGTTGCGCATGCGTTGCGCACGCTCGGGCTCGAGGCCCGGGACAACATCAACTTCATTCAGGGCTTGAAACGGGCCCTGGGTCTGGCCGACGAGCGGCATTGATCGCGATGGCGCGTCGCTCACCTGGAATTCCTCATGGGCAAAGAGATTGAACGCAAGTACCTCGTGAAGCTGGACGCCTGGACGCCCCGGGATGCCGGCACGCATTTCAAGCAGGGCTATCTCAATTCGCAGAAGGAGCGCGTCGTGCGCGTCCGGATTGAAGGCGCGAAGGCCAAACTGACCATCAAGGGCGTCACCACGGGCGTCACGCGCTCGGAATTCGAGTATCCGCTCCCGGTCGAGGACGCCGCGATCCTGCTCGACCAGTTGTGCGAGCAGCCCCTGATCGACAAACATCGGCACGTGGAGCAGCACGGCGGGCTGGCGTGGGAGATCGACGTGTTCCACGGTGACAATCAGGGGCTCGTGATCGCCGAAGTGGAGCTGACATCCGAGGACGTGAAACCCGAGCTCCCAGCCTGGGCCGGCGCCGAGGTGTCGAGCGACCCTCGGTATTTCAACTCGAATCTCCTGAAGCACCCCTTCAAGAACTGGCCGACGCGCTGACCGCGGCGGTTGGCCGCTTCTGCAGGAACGACGCATGGCTGTGCAGACGGGCACGCTGACGCAGGAGGATCGCCTCTCCGCCCTGCTGGACATGGAGAAGATGATCCTGTCCTCCAAGGGGCGGGAGGCGCAGGGGCCTGCGGAGCGCTGGATGCGCTACCTGGGGTTCCCAGGGGGCATCCTCGCATTCCTGCTGGTGTACTACCTCCCGGCTGGTGCCGGCCTGAGCGGCGCCGCCCAGTCCGGCGCGGCCTGCTTCCTGCTGGCCCTGATCTGGTGGGTCACGGAGCCCTTTCCGACCTACGTCACGTCCCTGGCGCTGATGTTCCTGCTGCTGGTGACGCGCACGTCGGCGCCGAAGGCCATCATGGACGTGCTCGGGATGGAGGTGATCTGGCTCAACCTCCTGGCCTTCATCCTGAGCGCGATGCTGGTGAAGACGCGGCTGGCCAAGCGCATGGCGCTCGGCCTGGTGCTGCGCTTCGGCCACCAGGCCCGCTGGGCCCTGCTCGCCTTTCTGCTCATGCAGATGGTGCTCGCCCCGCTCATTCCGGCGACGGCGGCACGCTGCGTCATGACGCTTCCGCTGATGCTGGTCGTCGCGGCGATCTACGGCTCGACCGAGGAGTCGCCCAACGCCTTCGGCAAGAACCTGATGCTGCTCAACCTGATCTGCATCTCGGTGCTGTCGTCGATGACGATGACGGGGAGCTCCGCGAACCTGATCGCGGTGGGCCTCATTCAGAGCATGGGCGGACACCGGATCTACTACATGGACTGGGTGCGGGTGGGCGCGCCGATCGCGATTGTCACCACGCTGTTGATGTGGGTGCTCGGTCAGAAACTGCTGTTCCGGATTCCCGAAGCCGACCAGACACCACGCCTGACGGGCGGCCTCGACGTCGTGCGACGGAAGTACGAGGAGATGGGGCCGCTCGGCCATGGGGAAAAGAAGGCGCTCGCCATCTTCGGCCTCGTGCTGTTTCTCTGGATGACCGACGTCTTCCACCTGGACTGGTTCGGCGTCGAGATCACGGCGCCCTTTGCCGCGCTGCTGGGTGCGGTCATCGTGCTCTTTCCGCGCTGGGGCGTCCTGCAGTGGGCGGAGGCCGACATCCCCTGGCACCTCCTGATCTTCAGCGCGGGCGCCTACGCGGGCGGCCTGGCCCTTGACGACACCGGGGCCGCCGAGTGGGCCGTGCGCATGCTGTTCGGCGGAATCAATCTCAAGGCGCTGCCTTTCGGCGTGGCCTTCACGTTCGTCATGGCCATCATGATGTACAGCCACCTGCTGACCACATCGAAGACCGTCCGGACGATGATCATGCTGCCGATCATCATCACCCTCTCGAAGGCCATCGGGTGGGACCCGGTCTCGCTCGCGCTGCCGGCCGCGCTGTGCATCGACTGGGTCGTCGGCCTGCCGATCAGCGGCAAACCCAACGTCGTGCTGTTCTCGACCAACCAGTACTCGGTCATGGAGAACTTCAAGTACGGGATGCTGACGTGCACGATCGGGCTGGGCATCCTCGTGGCATCCGCGGCTACGTGGTTCCACTGGCTCGGGATCACGCCGGCATTCTGGGCGGTGCCGCAATGAGGCCGCTTGCTCTCGGTCTCGTTCTGCTGCTGTTCGCGTCCGTTGCGGGTGCCGCGGAGATTCGGTCCTACACGGTCCGCATCCAGGTGCACGACGACGGATCAGGCAGCGTCTCTGCCGTCGTCAAAATCGAATCTGCGATGCCCGGCGCCATCGCCATCCCGATCGGGTTCGCGAAGGTCACCGACCTGCGGTTGACCCAGGGCCCGGCCGGCATGGACATCGTCGTCACGGCCGCGAATGGCCAGACCCTGGTGCAGGCCGTGCTGCCCGGCGGGGTCCCGCCGGCGCTGACGCTTGCCTTCGGGTTCTCGGTGCAGGACGTGTTCCTGCCGGTCACGCCGGGACCGGGAGAGCGGAGCACGCTCCCGGAGGGCAGCCGGGTTTTCCGCCACGCCCTCCTCAACTCTCAGCAGGCGCCCATCCGGAGCTACACGGCTGAGGTGATGTTCCCTGACGGATTGCGGGCCCACGCGATCCGGGAGGCGTTGCCCAAGCTTCGCAAGAGCGAGGTGGGCCCCCGCGTGCAACTCGACGACATCAACGCGACACCGGGTGCGCGGCTCCAGGTCGACCGCCTCGCCCAGGGCGACAGCGCCTCGATGCAGATCGAATTGGTGCCGCAGAGCAGGTCGGTGGCCTGGCTCATCGCAGGCCTGGTGTTGTCACTCGCGTATCTGGTGTATTTCAAGGATCTCGTGGCCCGGCGCGCGACGTAGGACGCGCGCGGAGGGGCCGCCCTTTCCCTTCATCTGGAGTCTTGCATGTCGAACGAGCCAGCCAAGAATGTCGCCACCTCTGCCGATGAGGCGGCGAAGATTGTCCCCCGCGCCGAGTTCCGCGTGTTCGGCCAGAGCGTCATCGAGGGCGTGAAGGCGAAAATGTGGAACGGCAAGACTGTGCTCTTCCAGGCCAGGAAGATGCCGCTCGAGACGTATTTCCTCTCCCGGATGACCAACGAAGCCAACGTCAAGGTGCGCGACGGCCTGCTGGATATCAAGACGAAGACGGGGGAAACGCCTGACGGGTACGAGATCTTTCAGCCGCGCGGGAAGTTCCAGTTTCCTGTGAAGCGCGACGATCTCACCACCATCCTCTCGCATCTGAGGGTCCCGATCCCGCTCGATCGAGACACGTACACGATCGACGAGTTCATCCAGATGGCGCGACAGCACCCGGATCTGTCCCCCGTGACGGTCGAGAAGATGCGGTACGGCTTCACGATCGACGGCGTGATCTGCGAGTACGCGCAGGTGTACTTCAACGGCGCGATGGTCGAGTCGGCCTGCGTCGAGAGCGAGAACTACGCCGCGATGCGGGGCATCATCGACGGACTCGGCCTGTCGGCGATGCCCAACGTCAACTACCTGAAGGCCGCCAAGCGCGTGGTCGGAATCGAGTAATCCAGACGTGACGCCGGACATCCTGCAACCGTTCCTGCTGACCCTGGCGGTCAGCTTCCTGATTGGCATCGGGCTGCGGGAATACTACGAGGGTGAGGGGAAGTTCGACACCTTCGGCACGGTGCGCACGTTCGTGTTCATCGGCATGCTGGGTTTTGTGCTCTACCAGTTGCCGGAGATCGGAAAACAGGCGTTTCTGGGCGGCCTGGTCGGACTGGCCCTCTTCCTGCTCGTCTACTACAGCAACAAGGTCCGCCAGCGGAAGAGCCCCGGCCTCATCGGCGTGCTCATTGCGCTGCTGACCTACGCCACCGGGCCCATCTCCCTGCACCAGCCGACGTGGTTTCTGGTGCTGCTCGCCGTGTCGATCCTCTTCGTGCTGCACTCGAAGGGCCGGATCCGCCAGTTTACTGACCGCCTCGAAACGGGAGAGGTCGTCACGGCCTGCAAGTTCCTCGCGATTGCCGGCGTGGTCCTGCCGCTGATCCCAACCCAACCCATCGTCGACGGGTGGGTCGGACAGGTCCTGACGGCCCTGCCGGTGACGCCTCGCCAGATCTGGGTGGCCGTTGTCATCACCACGTCGATTTCGTACTTCGGGTACGTCCTGCAGACGTACCTCTTCCCGCGCCGAGGTCTGCTGCTGGCCGGCCTGATTGGCGGGGTGTACTCGAGCACCGTCACCGTGCTCGTGATGGCCAAGAAGTCGAAGTCGAACCCGGCCGTCACCCAGGATGCCGCCGTGGCGATTCTGCTGGCCGTGTCGATGATGTACATGCGGCTGCTGGTGCTCGTCACGGTGTTCCGGTTCGCCGCCGCGTTGAGCGTCGGCGTGGTGCTGCTCGTGCTGGCCCTGTTCGCGGCCGGCTACGCGTTCTGGCTGAGGCGGTTCCGCGGGAATCCCGTGGTCGACGCCGGGCCGGCGAACGGCGACGTGGCCGGAGAGCCCGAGCTGCGGAAGAACCCCCTCGAGTTGAACGCGGCCCTGTTCTTCGCGGTCATGTTCGCCGTCGTGTCGTTCGCGACGAAGTTCGTGCTCGACTACTTCAAGGACGGCGGGCTCCGGATTCTCTCGTTCGTCGTCGGGTTCTCCGACATCACGCCGTTCGTGGTGTCGGTGCTCCAGGGCAATCTGGGCATTGCCGACAGCCAGATCCTGCAGGCGATCATCATCGCCAGCGCGAGCAACAACCTCCTGAAGACGGCCTACACGTACATCTTCGGCGCGCGCCGGACGGCGAACCTCGCCGCGCCGGGCATGCTCGGCCTCGCCGCACTGTCGCTGCTCTACGCGTTCATCGCGCTGTGAAACGGGCGGGCGGCGTTCCTAGCCGCCCGCGATCTGGTGGATGACCTTGACGACGGCGCCGTCGGGAACCGACGCCTTGGCGTACGTGCCGCGCGGCACGAACTCGCCGTCGATGAACACCCCCAGCATGCGCCACACGTAGTTGCGCTTCTTGAGCACATCGGCCACGGTCATCCCGGGCTCGTAGGCGAGTGGCTCGTCGTTGACAATCAGCATGGGGGAGCTACCCCAGATGCGGCGTCACCAGTGAGACGACGTCCGGGAAGTCGATCTTGAACTTCTTGAGCGTCGCCATCGTCGGAATGCCGTTGGGCGTCCAGCCGCGGCGCGCGTAGACGGCGTCGACGAGCTGGTTGTAGCGATCGGTGCGCCACGTGCGGTGCAGCGCCATCTTCTCTTCAGTCGACTTGCCCTCGGGATCGATGCCGACGATTTCCTTCAACTGCTTATCGTAGCGCTCCGCGCGTGATTCGTACTCGGCCACGGTGACCGGGCCCATCGCCCGGTACGGCGGCATGTCGAACGCGCGGGTGCCCTGGCCCATCCGCAGGTTGAAGACGCGTTGGAAGTTGTAGACCGACTCGGACTGCTCGATGAGGCTCTTGCGATCGAGCGGCTTGCCGGTGATGCCGGTGTAGAGCGCCAGGTAGTTGTCCACGTGCGCCGGCACCTTGGCGGCCTCGGGCCCCGGGTACTTCTCGTGGTTATCCGGCGGTTCGATGTCGTTCCACGGCAGCTTGCACAGGCCCTGCAGGCCGAACCACGTCCGGAACAGCGGGAAGTAGTGCAGCGCCTCGGCCTTGTCCGCGAAGGTCGGGATCTGGTTGTTCACCATGTCCATGAAGATGAGCCACGCCTCGTCGTGCTGCGGGCCCTTGTTGGCGAGCGCGTAGCCGCCCTGCTGCGCCAGCGACTCCTTGGACATGTACTGCGAGATCTCGAGGCCTTTGATCTGCATCCCGATGTCCATGATGAACTGCGGGTCGCCCCACCCGTTCTTGATGAACAGGCGCTGCATGTGGCGGACGCCCTTGCCGACCAGGACGCCGAAGCCTTCGCCGCGCCACATCTGGTGGAGCATCTCCACCTCGGACTCGCCGTTGCCCCAGGTCAGGTCGAGGCCGCCGGTCCGCTCCGCGTTCAGGATGCCCTTCTCCCAGCACTCCATGACGAACGCGCAGGCGGTGCCGTAGGAGATGGTGTCGATGCCGTAGGTGTCGCAGTAGAAGTTCACTTCGAGCAGCCAGTCCGGATCGAACAGGCCGCAGTTGGACGCGAGGCCGCCGACGTTCTCGTACTCGGGACCGTCCACCGTGACGATGTCGCCGCGGTACGGGCCCGTGCGGACGTGATGGCCGTCAGCGGCTTTCGAGCATGCGAGGCCGCAGCCGTACCAGCAGCGATCGGGAACCGCCTGCGTGAAGCGCTTGTCCCACACCGTCGAGTCGATCTTCGGCGTGTCGACGTGCTTGCCGTACTGGAAGTTATGCACCGGCAGCAGGTCGTACGCGTCCATCGTCTCGACCAGGTGCGCCGTGCCCTGACGCCGCATCCGGCACTGCTCGTCGTCGTGATCGTGGATCTCCTGGTTGATGATCTTCCCGACCTTGATGACCGCCGGCAGGTCGTCGGCGTTGTTCAGGTTCGCGCCCATCTTCGGCCCGCGGATGACCAGCGCCTTGAGCTTCTTGTCGCGGAAGACGGTGCCCGTCCCGCCGCGGCCAGCCTGCTTCAGCCGCACCGCTCCGCGCTTCGGGTCGTACCAGGAGAAGTTGAGGCAACCCATCCAGGCCGACTCGGCCGCCTTGCCCGCCGAGACCACCGACACGTTCTGGAAGTCCTTCTGGTCAGCCGCGTACATGTGGGTGAAGAGCTCGGCGGCGATGTGGCTGTCGGACGTTTCCTCCGGCGCTTCCTCGATCGTGATGAGGCCGGCCGGGCCGTCGATGATCACCACGACGTCGGCCTTCGCCTTGCCGCGGATCTCCAGCGCGTCGAATCCGCAGAACTTCAGCAGCGGCCCGAAGTAGCCGCCGACGTTGCAGTCGATGGGGATGCCCGTCATCGGCGACAGCGTCACGACCAGCGACTTGCCGGAGCCGGCGTACTGCGGATTGCCCGCGATCGGGCCCGGGCTGATGATGATCGCGTTCTCCGGGTCGTTCCACTTCGTCTGCGGCGTGATCGCCTGCCAGAGGTAGTAGAGGCCAAAACCCCGGCCGCCGGTGAAGATGTCGATCATCTCGTCGGTGATCGGCTTTTCCTTCACCATCATCGTGTCGAGATCGATGAACAGCGTGCGCTTCGTGTAGCCCTTGACCGGCAGGCTTGCCGTGAACGGAACCTGGAGGATCCGCTTATGAGCGGCCCTCAGCGCCGGCACGCTCTCGGTATAGGTCGTGCGGACTTTGTAGTCGTAGGTGACCGACATGACCGTCTCCTCTGGCGTGGGTGAGGTGGGGGCTGCCGTCCGGGCCGGACTGATCTGTCCCGGCGATGCGGGACGCCCCGGCGCAGTACTGGGCAGTCTATCACGGGGCCCACGGGTGCACAGGTGGGTCGGAAGCGGACTGGGGACGTGGCCCGGATGCGGCCTGGAGAAGCAGACGACGGGGGGCATCCGAGGGCGCCCCGGATGGTGGCCGCGGTGGCGAGAGAACTGAGGCGTCTACGGCTTGCGGGTCGTCACACGGAGGGCGCCGATCAAATCGTCGTCGATGGGGCGGCCCAGCACGAGGATGCGGTCCCGAACGGCGATAGCCGAGCAGCGCTGACCCTCGAAGACCGTCCGCTCGAATGTGCGGACGATCCGATCGTTCACCCGCAGCCCGATGTTCGGGCATGTGCCCCTGACGGCGGTGACGACGCCCTCAAACCGTGCGGCCTCGACCGCGAGCTCGATCGCGAAGATCATCTCGCCGTCCCTGCCCCCTGGCAACGCACCGGTCCCGACGGCGCTGTCCCAGATCGGAGGCAACGCGCTGGACTGGGCGGCCGTCGAGGTCGGCGATGCGGGTGTCGGAGCGGGCGTGCTGCTGCCGCACGCTGAGGCCGCCAACGCCAGAACGGCGATCGCCATGAAACCGAGGTAACGATGGCACATGTCAGGGACCTCCTCACCAGCGCCCGGCGGCGAGCCTGGCACCGCCGGAGTCTACCACAGCGCATCCGTCCGGCCGCCGCCCGCCTGCCGTTGCGGTCGCCGGCGTCCGGTGTTGGCTTTGGGGGTTGGCTTCGGGCGTTGGCGTCGGGTCCAGGTGTCGAGGGTGTCGATGCGCGCTGTCGATGCACGCTGTCGATGCGCGCTTGACACGCCGCAAGGCGAGGCGGTAGCGTGGCACCATTCACCTGACAACCCCTGTGAGGCGGCCTGCCGCCGAGTGGCGGCACTGCCCTGATCTGGAGGAGGATCTATGGTTCCGATCACCGCGTTGTGGTTGCCGATCATCCTGTCCGCCGCGTTCGCGTTCATTGCCAGCTCCGTGTTCCACATGTTCCTGCCGCACCACAAGAGCGACTACGGCAAGCTCCCGAACGAAGACGACGTCATGGCGGCCATGCGGAAGGCGGGCGTTCGGGCGGGCGACTACCTGATGCCGCATTGCGATTCGCACGCGGCCATGAAAGACCCGGCGTTCATGGAGAAGTACACCAAAGGGCCGGTGGCCATGATGACCGTCATGAAGAGCGGACCGCCAGCGATGGGCCCGCAGTTGGCCCAGTGGTTCGTCTTCTGCGTGGTCGTGAGCGTGTTCGCGGCGTACATCGCCGGGAGGGCGCTCGGGCCAGGCGCGCACTACCTGGCGGTGTTCCGCTTCGCCGGCTGCACGGCGTTCATCGGCTACGCACTGGCGACCTGGCAGGATTCGATCTGGTTCAAGCGCGCCTGGAGCACGACGATCAAGAACACGATAGACGGCCTCGTGTACGGCCTGCTCACCGCCGGGACCTTCGGCTGGCTCTGGCCGCGCTGATTCCCCTTTGGGGTCAGGTCTGACATGAGACATTCTCCCCCATTGGGGGCCAGGTTTGACCAACCGAACCTGGCCCCAAACGGGGCAAAACACCCCAGTTCAGACCTGACCCCAAAGAGGCGCATTTTGGGGGTAGGATTGGGCCGTACTCGTCTGGAGGGTTCATGCGACGTGCGTTGATGACGGCCCTGTGTCTGGTCCTGCTTGCCGGCGGCTGCAGCCGTTCGCAACAGGCGCAGGACGCCGCCGCGCTGCGCGAGGCCATCACCGCGGTGAATGACGAATTCCTCGGCTGTTTCACCGAAGGCGGGGACGCCGACTGCATCGCGTCGTACTTCTCGGAGGAAGGGCAGATGCTCCTCAGCAATACTCCCGCTCAGGCTGGCCCTGAGGCGATCCGCCGCTTCTGGCGGCAGGCGCTGGGCTGGGGGCAGTGGGAGGTGGGCTTCAACTCCCTGTTGATCGAGCCGAGCGAACCGCTCGCCGTCGAGCGCGGCCGCTACACGATCCGCTTCACGGCGGGACCGGGCGCGCCTCCGGGGCGGCCGAGCACCGAGGATCGCGGGACGTATCTGGTGCACTGGCGGCACGACGGCGACGGGAAGTGGCGGATCGCGGTGCAGGCCTTCGTCAGCGAGGTGGCGGCCCGCATCGTCGCGGCGCCGGCTCAGGATCGGGCGCCGGTTCGGCCGCCGGATCAGGCCCCGGATCCCGATAAGCAAGCCCCGGATCCCGATAAGCAGTAGGGGAGCCGGCCTGGCTACGTCCACATCCTCCGTCATGATCGCTTGCCCCCCAATAGCTTTGTGTGGCAAAGTATGGCTCATGGAGCCCAACGCTGCCGCCGAACATCTCCAGGTCATTCGCACCCTGATGGAACGATCCGCCGTCTACAGGCGCACTCTCGCCCCAATCATGTTCTACGTGGGTGCCGTGGGCACTCTCGCGGGTCTCGGTGGATCCGTGCTCGGAATCGACTCGCTGGCCGGGTTCTACCTCTGGTGGCTTTCGGCGGCGGTCCTCGCGATCGCCGGGGCGTTTCTCATCGTCCGTTGGCAGGCGGTCCGCGACGGTGAGCGATTCTGGTCCCCACCCTCGTTGCGGGTCGCTGAGGCCATGGCACCACCACTGGCCGGGGGACTGGTGCTCAGCCTGGCCCTGGTGATGTTCGACGCCGCCCCGCCGCGCGGGTTGTTCCTCCTGGCAAACGCCCTCTTCTATGGCTGCGCGGTCCACGCGGCTGGCTTCTTCATGCCACGCGGGATGAAGTTGTTCGGTTGGCTGGTGATCCTGCTGTCGGCTGCTGGTGCTGCGAGCCTCGCCCTGCTTGAACCGGCGCCAGCCGCACCGCACCTTGCCCATGCGGTCATGGGCTGTGTCTTCGGCGTGCTCCACCTGGCGTACGGCGCGTACCTGTATCTCACCGAGCGACGAGAGACGACGGCGTGAATCCCGGACCGTTCCTGCAGATCGACCGCGTGATCCACGAGCGAGGGCGCCTTGCCATCATGTCCATGCTCGCCGCGTCGCCTGAGCTTTCGTTCACCGAGCTGCGCGACACGCTGGAGATGACCGACGGCAATCTCACCACGCACATGCGGACCCTGCAGGAGGCGGGTTACCTGTCGATCGCCAAGAGCTACCGCAACCGGCGGTCGCTCACCACCGTTTCCCTGACGCCAACCGGCCGCCAGGCGTTCGCGACCTACATCGCCCTGCTCGAACGAATCGTCCAGCAGACCAAGCCGCGGTGAGCCCATGCCGAAAGCGTCCTGCTTGCCACTGGTGTACACCGTCGCTTTGCCACACAAAGTCTGCCATGCCGGCCTTGGAGGATAGCGTCATGCACGTCCTGAGAGCACGCCACATGGGCATGTGTTTCGGTGTGAGGAGGGCCATCGTCCGAGCTGTCGCAGCAGCCCAGCGTCAGCCCCTCACCATCCTCGGCGACCTCGTCCACAACGAGACCGTCCTCGCAGATCTGCGCGCACGCAGCATCCGGACGTGCACCGAAGTCGACGACATCGAAACCGCCACGGTGATGATCACCGCGCACGGCGCGTCGGAACGCCGGCTGGCGCAGTTGCGAGCCCGGCACCTGCGTGTGTTGAACGCCACGTGCCCGCTTGTGCGCTCAGCCCACCGGGCCGTCGCCAGGCTCGTCTCCGACGGCTATCACCCCGTCATCGTCGGACAGCCTGGCCACGCCGAAGTGCGCGGCTTGACCGAGGATTTGGACACCTGGGATGTCGTGCTACGCGATGAGGACGTCTACGGCCTCCAGGAACGGCCCCGATTCGGCATCGCAGCCCAGACCACGCAGCCGATCGAGCGCGTGCACCGTGTCGCCGCGCTCATCCGCCGGCGCTTTCCCCTCTCCGACATCGAGATGATGAACACCGTGTGCTTGCCCACCCGTCTCCGGCAGCAGTCGGCCGAGGAGCTGGCACGCCAGGCCGACGTCATCCTGGTCGTTGGCGGAGCCTGTAGTAACAACACGCGAGAACTGGTGGCCACCTGCCGCCGGCAGTGCGCGCGCGTCTTTCATGTGCAGTCGGCTGCGGACGTGCCCGCCGACTCGCTCAAGGGCGCAACGGCGATTGGCATCACGGCAGGAACCTCCACTCCCGACAACGTCATCGACGACATCGAACACACGGTGAAGGCGCTGGGAAACAGCGAGGCTGCTGCGTGATTCCCCGCGGCGGTTCACGGCGCCGAATAGACCTTGTGGCTCACGTCGTGCGACCGTGTCGTAGGGACTCGCCGTCGCCGCCCGGTCAAATCCTCAAGGGCGGCGTCGTGCGAGTGCGGCCAGCGCCGCACCCAGCCTGGGGTGCGCGTCGAAGCGCGCGACGAAGTCCGATTCGCGGCGCCCGCCCTTCGCCTTGATGACGTCCACGAGTGCGCGCTTCTCGTCGGCGCTCCAGCCGTCGATCTCCGGAAGCAGCGCCACGATCGGCGCCCAGCGCTCCCAGAACAGCCGCGCTCCCGCCGGCAGCCGCCGCCACGCCACGCCGCCCAGGCGGTACGCGGCCTCGTCGGTCAGCGCCTCGGTCGCCAACTCCCGATCCGATCCGAAGCGCGAGACTACCAGGTCGGTCACCTGTCCGCCAATCGCGTCGACGGGGATGGCGCCCAGGACGTCGCGGCGGCGCGGGCCGGCCTGGAGGAACAGGTTGGTGCGAACCAGTTCGCGCAGCGTGGCCTCGCTCGTGCGGTAACCAGAGCGCTGTTTCACGCGCGCCGCCTCACGCGCCGCCCGCGCCGCCGTCTTGCGATCCCAGGGCAGGAATCCGAGCTTGTAGTAGAACCACCACGCGCCCGACTCGATGCCTTCCTCGTTCTCGTGACCGACCTGGTACGGATCGATCGTGAACGTGTCGGCTCCGAACAGCGCGTGGATGGTCGCCAGCATCCGCCCGTAGACCCAGGCCGACTCGCCGCCCCGGAATGTCTCGAACACGTTGTAGGCGACTTCCGACGACCGCCAGAGCGCGCTGAACAGGGCGTACCCGATCGGCACGCCGTTGCGCAGCGTGAGGATTCCGTAGACCGCGTCGAACAGCAGCCGCTGCTCCGGATCGACGCCGACGAGAAAGAACTCCAGGCCGTCGCCGCAGTCGACCAGCCGCGCATCCCGCAGGTTCGCCGCGGTGAACGTGTAGAGATCGCGGCTGCGCGTCACCATCGACGCGCGGGCGAGATCCAGGTACGCCGTGGCCTGCGCCTCGCCCAGCGTCCGAATCCGCCTGGGCGGAATCCGGATGTCCGCGCGCAGATCGGGCCGGACCGTCCGCAGCGGACGATTCTGGCCGGTGACCGCGCGCCCGGTCACCCGCGCGCCGGTCCGCCTCGGCGTCGTCTCGCCAGGCGCGACGCGAACCGTGAGGCCGAGTTCGTCGTACATGTAGTCGCCGGTCAGATCGTGCGAGAGGACTGCCTCGCTGCGCCGGATGACGAATGCCGCGTCGGTCTCGCGGCCGCGCAGGCGGTCGAGCCACGCCCGGCCTTCGAGCGGCGGCTCGTCGAACACCGGGCGCTCGCCCCACAGGCTGAACAGGTGCAGCCGCGTGTCGAGCGCCGCCGCGTGTCCGAGGTCGTCCCACGCGATCGTCAGGCGATCGCCCCAGCGTTCGGCGAGCCAGCGCGCCGTCGAGAACCCGAACGGATAGACGATGTCGGTGCCCGCGATGCCGGAGTTGACGAGCGTGCCGGCCACGCGCCGAAGGTCCTGCCGCTGATGGAACGCGCGCAACTGCCGATCGACTTCTGCAAACACGCCCGCATCGTCCGGGTACGCGTGCAGG
>Ga0315275_10000985_pt1 | contig 24415 bp, 24 predicted proteins | sample YL17G03_0_MG_FD_205557 | JGI IMG/M metagenome (GOLD analysis project Ga0315275, IMG submission 205557) | Sediment microbial communities from Yellowstone Lake, YNP, Wyoming, USA - YL17G03_0 | ecosystem: Environmental > Aquatic > Freshwater > Lake > Sediment | place: USA: Wyoming | collected...
AGTCTTTTTCCATGGCGGTTCCTTTCTAAAAAATAATTTAAGCGTTTATTTTCGGCCAAATTATACGTTATTTTGGCCAAAGGAGCCGCCTGTTTTTTTAACCTTCAACTATCAATTGGACACCCTCGTCTTGACACTCAGACCCAGTTCTAAAGCGATTTGCTTTGCAGAGTTGCCCTCTGTCAGAAGTTGCAGGATTTGGTTTTCTCTCGGTGTAAGGGTTTTACTATCACTGTCAACAATACCAAAAACACTGTCTTTTGTAATACCTTCCAGGACCATGGTTGCAATCTGAGGGCTCAAATATGACTGGCCGGCAACAATAACTTTAATAGCATGGACTAAATCATCAAATACACACTCTTTGAGCATATACCCCGATACGCCTGCCCTGACCATATCCAGCACAAACTCTCTTTTGGCATGCACGGACAGTGCTAAGACCTTAATATTCGGCAGTTCGCTTTTAATAGTTACCGACTTTACAATGTCAATGAGCTTTTATATAAAAATTTAAAAATTAATGCGATTTTTTTTGCAAAATTTCTGAAAACAGCTATGCTTAATGTGTTGTGCGGGTTTTTTGCAGCAACCTTGATTTTTAGCTCAAGGATGAAAGTGTTTTGTTAAACTGAGGTGTTTTCTGGCAGTTAGCACCCTCATTTTTAGGCCAAAAACTGTGTTTATGAAAACCTGTACATCGCATTATGCGTAGCTTCCTTTAAAAGAACATACTTTAAAACTAATTAAAACGTTAACTATCGAGGTTTTCTATGGCCAATGCAAAAAAGTATTATGGTTTTTTTATTTTGGCGATTCGCGATTTTGTTCTTCTTTCCATTATATGTATAGTTACCGGCTGTTCATCAAAAAAAGATGAAACAAACGCCGAGAAATCCAGTCCTGCCAAAACCGATTATAATACCCCTTCAGCAGACAAGGATGCTCAAGAGCCCGAACCGCCCACTTTACCATTGCCTGACGCCAAACAAGCAGCAGATACCAATCAAGCTGATATCAGTCAAACAGAAACCAGCCAAACAGTAAAAGAAATCGATGAGCCCTGCGAAGTCAGAATATCCACCGATACTGTGCTGAACGAATTTAACAGAACAAGCAACGGTGAAAGAAAGGTTGAACTTTTGCAGTCTTTATCTGATATGGCGTTCGACCGGGACCCCTGTGTAATCGGCGTAGTTCAGAGAGCAGTGGTAGAGAAGGATGCCAACGTGGCTCTGGCGGCGATTGAGTTATTACAGGGATATGAAAGCCCGGAAGTTCTGCCTGCAATAACTAAGGCAATGGCACATCAGGATGAGGATGTCAGGCAGGCAGCAGTGAATCTTCTTTTAGACATTAACGACCCACAGACAGGCGATTTGCTTGCCGCAGCACTGTCAGATAAATCGGAAGATATACGAAATTCTACTCTCGACATAACCAAATATAAGGACAATCAGATTCAATTCAAGGTGCTCGAAACGGCAATCTCCAGTCCATTCAGCGACGTAAAGGAAAATTCTATCTTTATGTTGGAGTACATCGGAGAACATCACGCCATGGATATTTTGATAGAAGCCCTGCGGGACACGGACACTGAATTCCGCGAAAGAGTTGCTTCTGCTATTAGTACGCTGATTGATAAGGAATTTGAATCGTATAAAGAAGCAAAAACCTGGTGGGAGAAAAACAAGGGCAAGTATGATGAGGATTTATCCTTGATAGAGGAGGAACAAAAAACTCAAAGCAATTAAGTATGGCAGTCTTCCACCGGCTATAAAATCCTGTAATTACAAATTGCGTCTGATTGCCACGGCGGCTACCTGTGCGATAATATCTAATTCCGCAGATTCTTTCTTATAACAGCGGCAGCACAGGCATCCCGGGCGAAATTACCGGTGCCGACTGTCAGTATAATCTGCACGCTTGTAACCTTACTTAGATCACAAGGATCTAGTGTCCTGTCAAATCTGGCTGAACTTATATCTTCGCAAAGAATATGATTTGTACCATTTTTAACAAGATAAAGTTTCCCTTCAGCCTGATTGAAAAGATATGTAATCATATACCCTTCTGCTGTAAGCATTGAACACTGATTATTCGGCTCAGAAATAGCAACGTCATTGGCACATCGCACATCGGTAGTTATTCTCGAAAGCGCCTGATTGGCCTTTATAATCGAATCTGATATACCCTTGTTTGCCTCATAATTTGCAACACACGCATCAAATGCAATCGCAACAGCAGTCAGAATGACTCCGACTACTGCAAGGCAAATAAGCATTTCAACAAGCGTAAAAGCCGATTTTAATTTACAGATTTTCATAGTTTTTCAATCAGCGCTTCTTATCCAGCTTGTGTTCATATCCATTACTGTATTATCGTAAAGTATTCTTACTGTTACACGTATAAAATTACTGCTTGCATCTGCCTGTTGAAAATCACTGTCGCTTACATTTTTAACTTCGACAACCTGGCTATAGTCTGAAAAATTTGTTAATTCTCTTCCATTGCTGTCTTGGGGAGGGTTGAATGTCCCGTTTAAATTGTACAGTTCACCGTAAGATAGAAGTGCCGTACGTTCACGAATCTGTTCGATGAGAAATTCTGCCGTCGAAAGCTGTGCCGCATGGGTCGTTGCCTGTGTGAAAGCTATGTTTGAGGCCACGATAGCCGCCATAGCCAGCCCAAGCAGAACCACCGCTATCAGAATCTCAATAAGCGTAAATCCATTTCTGAAACTTTTAAATCCTGATATCATTCTATTATTCTTCAATTTTTTTCAACGTCCCATCATCGTTGACATTTTGAATATCGGCAGCATGATAGCCATAGCGATAAATCCTACTATTGCACCCATTATTACAATCATAATCGGTTCAATCATGCTTGTTACCAGCCTGATGGTGCTCTTTAGCTGCCTGGAGTAGAATTCGCTGACATCTTCAAGAACCTGTCCGAGGTTTCCTGATTCTTCGCCGCTTCGAATCATCTGTATTGCACCGCTCGGCAGCAGCGGCTTTGGCCCGAAACTTTGCGCAATTTTTTTACCCTGCTTGACCGACTTGTGCGCTGCATACCACATTGTTTTGTAATGTATATTTCCGCTGACCTGGGCGGTAATTACGAGCGTATCGAGAATCGGCACGCCTGCTTTAACGAGTACGCCCATCGCATGAAGCGAGCGTGCGATATAAAGGCTGTTGCACAGCGTCTTCATCAGGGGCATTACAAGTTTCGCCTTGTCCCACCAGAATCGCCCGACTTTTGTAGTAATCCCGAAAGTAAAACCGCCAATCAGAACGGCCAGGCCGGCAAGAACGCCCGGCCAGTAATGTTTCAAAAAGCCGCTAATCGCCAGTATCATAATAGTCGGTTTCGGCAGTAAATGTTCCTTGCCTGCGAAAATCTGCGTAAATTTGGGCAATACAAAAATAAGCAGAAAGGTTGTGCACGACACAGCCATAAATGCGATGATGGCGGGATATACCATTGCGCCGATAACCTGCGAGCGGGTCTGAAGTTCCTGGTCGATATAATCCACCAGTTTACGAAGCATCATGCTCAGCGAACCGCTCAATTCCGCAGCGGCAATCATATTTACATAGAGATGTTCGAACACATCAGGATATTTTGCAAGCGCCTGCGAAAAGCTTTCGCCTGCTTCGATTCTATTTTTTAAGTCGAAAATGATTCTCCTGAATTTCTTATTCTCGACCTGCACCGCGATTGACTCCATCGCTTCAGGCAGAGCGATACCGGCTTTAACCATTACCGCCAGTTGATTGGTAAAGTTCAGAACGTCCTTGCGAGAAGGCCCCAGCTCAACGCTGAACCCTGATATCCGCTTAAGAGGCATCTGTTTGGGAGCATTGGGAATTCGGCTTTCCGGTGCCGATGTCTTTTCTGCTTGTCTCTCTACAGCCTGCATAACTTTATCCTTTGTCTGGTTTCAAGTTCTGCTGATTTTTCAGAAAGGTTGCGCGATTCTCGGCCACCAGCAGTTTATCCATCTTCTGTGGATGAGTCGAGCAGCCTATGGCATCATTCCTGTCGATAAAACCCTTGAAATATATCTCAACGATGCTGGTATCCATATCCTGCATCCCGATTTTACGCGATGTGGTGATGATATTCGGAATTTCGTAGATTCTGTTTTCTCTGATGCAGTTTCGCACCGCCGAATTGCACAGCAGTATCTCGACTGCCGGCACCATTCCGGGCTGGTCGATTCTTTTAAAAAGCGTCTGTGAAATAACCGCCTGCAGCGTGTTTGCAAGCATTGTGCGAATCTGGTTCTGCTGCTGAGCGGGATAAATATCTATTATACGTTCAACCGTTTGTGCGGCATTTATAGTATGCAGTGTGCTCAATACCAGATGTCCGGTCTCGGCAGCGGTGATGGTAGCGCCTGTCGTTTCGAGGTCTCGCATTTCGCCTACGAGTATTACCTGCGGGTCCTGCCTGAGTGCATGTTTGAGTCCCGATGCAAAATCGGTGCAGTCAGAACCGATTTCCCGTTGTTCAATCATTGACAGATTATTTTCAAAGGCATATTCAACGGGGTCTTCAAGAGTGATTATTCTTTTTCGCCAGCTGGAGTTTATCAAGCCTATCATTGCCGCAAGCGTTGTAGTTTTTCCGCTTCCCGTATGTCCCGTAACCAGAACCAGCCCTCTCGGCTGCACAGCCAGGTCTGCAACAATAGCCGGCAGATTCAGCTGGCTTAAATACGGTATCTGATTCGGTATAAGTCTGAATGAAAGAGCGATTGAGTCTTTCTGATAATGCGCATTAGCTCTGAACCTGTTTCCGTCTTCGAGGGCTGTTGAAGAATCATAGTCGCGTTTTTTTTCAAAGGTTTCAAATTTCCCGGCGCCTATCATCTCAAGCAGCATCTTTTTGACTTTTTCATCGCCGAGCGGCCCGGTCTCCATAGTTACAAGTTCCGTATTAATTCTCATAACGGCAGGCAGACCGACATTGATATGCACATCGCTTGCCCCGGCCTGTATGGCAGCACCGAGTAACTGTTTTACATCTGATTTTTCACCGGTTGTATCGGTTACTGTGCTTGCGTTACTTTTAATTCCACTGCTCACAACATCGCCTTTCATTGGTTTCATTTATTATCGGCCGAATCCTGCTCCGGCTTCTGTTCGTAGGCCTCCGTTACGCGAAGAACCTCATCGAGTGTTGTAATACCTTGTCCGACTTTTTCCATACCGTCCTTGTACAGTGTCGCTGCTCCGGTCTTTTCAAAAGCGGCTTTTATACAGTTGGCCGAGCAATCCTGGTTTATTATGTCCTTGAAGTAGTCGTTTACTATCAGTAATTCGTATATTCCTATTCTGCCGAAATATCCGCTGTTTCTGCATTCATCGCAGCCTTTGCCGTGGAACAATTTTTCCGGCTGAATTTCAGCCTGAGCAACGCGCTTTTTGAGATTATCGGGCACCTTACAAGGCTCTTTGCAGTTCGGGCATATCTTGCGAACCAGTCTTTGTGCCAGAACGGCATTTAACGATGCTGATATCAGGTAAGGTTCTACGCCGACATTTACAAGTCTCGCGACGGAGCTTGACGCATCATTTGTGTGCAAAGTGGAAAGCACAAGATGTCCTGTAAGTGCTGCCTGCACGGCAATGCGTGCCGTCTCGGCATCTCTGATTTCGCCGACCATTATGATATCAGGGTCCTGCCGAAGAAGGCTTCTCAGTGCCGCGGCAAAAGTCATTCCGATTCGGTCGTGAACATTAACCTGATTTGCGAATGCGAGTTCATATTCCACGGGGTCTTCGACGGTCGAGATATTAAGCTTTTTCCCGTCCATCAGCCCCAGGGCCGAATAGAGCGTTGTGCTTTTTCCGCTTCCTGTCGGGCCGGTAACAAGCAGTATGCCGTTCGGCTTGTGTATCTGTTTCGTAAATTCCTCAAGAACCGTTCCGGACATACCTGTAGAATCAAGTCCTTTGAGAATCGATTTGCTGTCGAGCACTCTTACCACAACTTTTTCGCCGTGTGTGGTCGGCAGGCAGGATACACGCAAATCGATTCCTCTGCCGGCAACAATAACACCAATTTTCCCGTCCTGCGGCAGTCGTCTTTCCGAGATATCGAGGTTGCTCATAATTTTCAGCCGCGACACGATTGCCGCGTGCATATGAGCCGGCGGCGTCATTTCCTCGAACAGCACTCCATCAATCCTGTATCGGATTTTTGTTTCCTCATCCTTTGGCTCAATATGAATATCGCTGGCTCCTTCTCGTATCGCATGACTGATAAGGTAATTTACGAATTTTATTACCGGCGATTCGCCGGCCATCTTTTCAAGGTCTTCAATCTTGCCCTGCACCTTCTCAACGACTTCGGCATCGGCAATATCATGCATGAGGTCTTCAACGCGATAGTCTAAGTCTTTTCCGCCCAGAACCGCACTCGCCTTTTCAATATCTTCAACACTGCAGACAACAACGTGAATATCGCAGCCGGTTTGTCGTTTCACATCATCGAGTACAAAAACGTTTTCCGGCGCCGCGGTGGCAACGGTCAGAACATTATCCTCCAGAGCGATCGGCATAATTTTATTATTGACGATAAAATCGCTGCTAAGTTTTGCAAAAGCATCTTTGTCGATTTGTTCAGGCATTATCTGTCTGAACTCGAACCCGTTCATATGCGCCTTGGCCGCGAAAAGGTCCTCGTTGTCGACAAACCCCAGCCGCAGAAGAATTTCAGCGGTATCGGCGTAAACATTTTTTAGCTGTGCTCCTCTGACCTCTGAAAGCTGGTCGATTGTCAGTCTGCCCATCGCAGCGAGCGTATCTGCGACATCTCGAACACATACGCCGTCGCTGTTTGCCGTCTCGATTTGCGGTGAATAAAGCGTTGTAAGTCCCGCCACTCCGTCACCCCAGTTTTGTATTGAGCCGGAATTGTTTAAATCCTCATGGGTCGTTTCCTTCGGGTCCGTGGGTTTTTTATCTTTTTCTATCATTCTGTCTGCAAATATAAGGTTATATTTTGCCCTTGCGATGTCAATCGGACGAAACCGGTCCCTATTTCCATAATTTCAAAACCGTTTATCTTGTCCCCCTTGTACAGAAGCGCATCGTCTATCATACAGCAGTTGCCGTATTTTGACTGGAGGATGCTCTGAAGCTGCATCTTTTGTGCCTCGCTTTTTATTTCATTGCCAATATTTTTTGCTGCGGAAGAGTCAGCCATCATATCTGACGCCATCGAGGGGGGACCAAACGGGTTTCTCCTGAACTGCTTGGGGTTTACCTGTCCGAAATCGGCAAACTCATAAAACTTTTTGACAAGCTCGTCGACCCGGTCGACACTTTCAGTCTTAATCCCTGTAAGCTGAGTAATTGCAGTTTCTATCTGGAGTTGCTGGTCTGCAACGGCAGCATTTGTTTTTGCCGGAGCAGCTTTTTTGTGAATAAGCCAGATAGCTGCCAAGACCATCGCGATGGCAGCCAGCAGAATAAACGTTGTTAGTCTGACGGTTTTTTCCTGTACTGCCGGTTCGATTATCTCGATATTATCCTGCTCACCGAGATGCAACGCAGCGAGGCGGCCGTTTAACTCCTTTTTGTCGTCATTTAAGTTTAGAGCCATTTTTAGGTGCTGAAAAAGACACTTATAACAAGATTTGCCTTTAGTCCGTTCGGATTTTTATCATTTTTTTGCAGTTCGATTTCTCTGAACCTGACAATTCTCGGCAGTTTTTCAGCCTCGAGAAGAAACGAGTAAAAGGCGTAAAAATCGCCGGTAAGTTCCATCTTCAGAGGTTGTTCGATATAACCGCTGCAGTCCTGGGTTTTAAGAGCCGTGATTGTTCCGGTTGCGAGACCTTGTTTCTGCGCAATCAATGTAATACTTTCGAGCACTTTGTGGATTTCGCTTTCCAGTGGAAGTTTACTCTGGAAGAACTTCACCGCCTCTGAAAGTCTTGAAAGCTGCTCGCTGATATCTCCTGCCTGGCTACTGAGCCTTTCGAGCTCGCCAAGTTTTGCAAGTTTGGAGTTCATATCGAGTCTCTGTTGTTTAATGGAGGCATTTGCAGGTTTTATCATATAAATATATGCAAACCATGACAGGCCCAGCATCATGACAAACAGAACAAGTTTTCTCAAACTGCTTTTCATATTCGATTCAGATATTAAATCCCGCTCTTTACCGGCTTGAAATTGCTGATTTTGTCAACATCTTCATTCGTCATTGTCAGACTGCTGCAAAGCTGAGCGGTGAGTTTAAACTGCCGGTAGGTTGTACCATTAAGCTCTTTCTGCATTGAATGTACAAGGCAGACATTTTCAAGCAGTTTTGCTCCTGACAGGGACGCGATATAATCAGCAACGCCGATATCGCTTGCTGCAAGTCCTTCCATTTCGAGCTCGGTTATATAATCCTGGCCCGGAGTTTTTCGCTCTGCCGCCATTTTAGTCGCTTCATATTGATTTGAAGACTTGACGGCAGCCGGCATCTGCTGCAGTTTTTTCTGCACAATTCTGACACGCACCAGCGAAACTTCGTCCGGCAGCGCATTTGTCAGAAGAGCCAGGATTGCACTTCTCGGCACCGGCTCAATCAGTTCGGCCGCAAACAGGGCTGTCTTCATCATTTCCTGTCGCCGGTTCTGGAGGTCCTCAAGCTGCTTTATTGACTGTTGTGCCACTGCCATTCTTTTATCTACTGCTTTATTCTCTCCCTCAACCGCCTTTTGTCGGACCTTCAAAACGGTGAATGTGCCGAGCATCGCCGCTGCTATAATTCCTACAAGTGCCAGGTAAAAGAAGTTGGCCCTGTGCGATTCTTTTCGCTGAACGTAATCTTCAGGCATAAAATCAATTCTGTCCATTTTATTACTCCCGATTTCCGCTCGTTACGGCACGGCGTTCACTCGCCGGGGCGCAGCCCGTTGCAGCCCGGCTCCGCGGCGTATAATTCGACAGACTCAGTCCGAAGGTCGTTGTCCAGTCATCTTTTGTCCCCCTGCCGTCAATGTCCCGTTTATATATATCGGCGCCTGCCACCGCCGCAAGCACATCTCCGACATGGGCGAGCAGAGCATGTTTTTTTGCAACGGCCAGCACACACTGAGTAAGTCTGGCGTCAACTCCTTCCTTGGCCAGCAGGACAAGTCTTTCTATATCGGCTGTTCTGACGGTGGTTTGAAAATACCTGATGCACGCCTCAATTTCCCCGATTAGTTTTTCCGCATTGTCCGGCTCGGCAAGAGCGCCGATTCCGAATGGTATTACTCTTGCAAAAAGGATATTTCTTTGTCGGCAGATAACAATATTGCAGTCTGTTGCCGTAGCATTTAAGAGCATAACGATACTATCAACATCTGTTTTTCTCCTGCAGAACATATTTACATGGCAGCTGACCAGCACAATCGGCCAGATGGTCACGGCTTTTACATCCAGACCCGCTTTTTCAAATATTGCCAGGTGCCTTTCAACCTTGAATTTTTCTGTGGCAAGAATCAATATATCTTCTTCATCTGAGGAATCTTTATTCTTGTTGAGAACGATGTGTTTTACCAGAGCCCCCTCGGTGCTGCTGGGCAGCAGTTTTTTTGCCGCGGCATTTATAATCTCCGCCATACCTGCCCCGCTTAAACTTTTTCTTATCTCCTTGCTGAACACATCGCCTGACGGCATAATCGTTACGATGTTTTTTGATTTGAATGGCGCTGATGAATAGACGCTCCTTAAGGCCTCTATTGCACACCTCTGCCATTGTCCGCTATATGGTTCGATTCCGTCCGGCAGCAGTTCACTTCCGCCTGCAATAAGTCTTATTCGCCCTCCTGACAGGTCGAGCTGGGCCATCCTCACAAAATTTGCAGTTACTTCCACCCCGATTGGAAATACCTTTTGATTAAATAACTTCATATCTCAATTTTCGGGCGTTTTTGGTACATAGATTATCTGGAGCAGGTGTTTTCACTCTCTGACCCCGATAAAACATAAGAAATAAGCCCTGATGGAAACAAAAAAATGGATAAGGTCCGAAAAAAATCATCCTCTTGAAGGTATAAGCCGTGGTCTGGAAAACATGACTTATAAAAGCGATTATTCTGCTTTGAGCTTTCTTGCCATAAGTTCTTCAATTGCTGCTGCCACGCTTTTGCCCTCAAACAGAATCTGATAAACAGCCTCGGTTATAGGCATATTGACAGCGTATTTGCGTGCAAGGTCGATAACGGATTTGCACGTATCGACGCCCTCGACAACAGATTCGGTTGTTTCAAGAGCCTCTTTAACGGTCACACCTGCGCCGATTCTCTGTCCGAAGATTCTGTTCCGTCCCATTGGCGATATGCATGTGGTAACAAGGTCCCCCAGTCCGCTCAAGCCTGCAAAAGTCTGCTCTTTTGCACCCATTACGACTCCCAGTCGTGTGATTTCAGCCAGTCCTCTGCACAATAGCGCCGCCTTTGTGTTGTCTCCCGCCTTTATTCCATCGACGATGCCGGCGGCAATAGCTATAACATTTTTCATAGCCCCTGCCAGCTCAACGCCGATGATATCGCTGTTCCGGTAAATTCTGAAATACGGTGTGCTGAAGATTTCCTGTACGGCTCCTGCAAGCCATTCATCAACACAAGCGGCCGTTGCGGTTGCCGGCAGCTTTCGTACAAGTTCATCTGCTATTGTGGGCCCCGAAAATGTGACAACCTTGATGTTTTTATGTATTACATCCGATAGTATCTCGCTTGGCCGCAGCAGTGTCCCGTTTTCAATACCCTTTGTCACAGAAACTATCGGCACAGAACCTCTGACATAATTTTTCAACCTCTGCCAGACGCTTCGCATATACTGGCACGGCACTGCTGAGATGATTAACTCTGCCCCTTTGAGAATTTCAGAATCTTCAGGCTCAAAAACAAGAGCTTTCGGCAGTTTATAGCCGGGCAGGAATTTGAGATTTTCTCCTCTTTTTTCAAACTGCGAAAGCTGCTGCGCATCGTAAAACCTTTTTCGCAGAGCAGTATTGCGCACACACTGCCCATCGCGCCATCGCCTATGATTGAGATATTCTTCATAATGATTATTTAACAGGAGAAATGTCTTTTTTCAATAAAATTTAAGACAACTTCTAAAAATACGACTTGTCATTGTGATCGCAGCGAAGCAATCTCTTTTTAAAGCAATTATGAAGATTGCTTCGTCGTCCCTAAGGGACTCCTCGCAATGACATTTTTTCGGGATACCTTCAATCCTTAAGAAGAGTCCATTCAATGCGTACTTTATCAATGCTCAACAATTTCAATACTTGCATCTTTCTGTCGCACCTGTAATATACATTTTCCCCCAATTGGAACAGTCATCACAGGTGTTGTATGACCAAAATCGACATTGGCAGCGATTGGGATTTCTGAAATTTCCGAAATCTGGTGAACAAGTTCAGTTAAATTATTGCGATCAATCCGGCTATTTCTTGGATAACGGCCAATAACAATCCCGCGAACGCCTTTGAAGTCTTCCTGAAAACAAATCGCCCGAATACAACTATCCAGAGCCATCAGCGAAGCTTTCCCATCACTGGGGCTCTCAAGAAAAAGGATAGTACCTTTTAATGAAGGGAAAAATTTTGAGCCTTGAAGGTGATTAAAAGCAAGTGCAGCGCCGCCCACAATAACTCCTTCTGCATTGCCATAGTTCACAGGCCAGAACCCATCTGTATGCAGAAAGGTGCGATTATCCTGTTCTTTTACCCATGCATCGTCGCTCCAGGTTTCGGCCGGATTGGCAGAAAAAGATTCTTCACTGCAAAGGCATTTCTGAAAATACTCCATCGTATATTCAAAGCCTTTCCTCATCATAAAACTGCTGAAGTTAGGACCATAGTAGCCCACAACACCAGTATTCGCAAATACAGCATTAGCAATATGTGTAATATCCGAATAGCCGCAGATTATTTTGGGATGCGATTTAATAAGCTCGTAATCGATATGCTCCAATAGCTGTATTGCTCCAACTCCTCCCGTAGCCGCAAGAATCATCTTCACCGATGGCTCAATAATAGCACAATGCAAATCTTCAATGCGCGATTCAACAGAAGTTGTGAGATGAGCATTGCATTCCATAATATGCTCGCCGAATTCAACTATAAAACCCATTGATTCCAGCCTCTGGCGTGCAAATGCAATATCCGCTTCGGTAATTCCTTCATAAGCGATTATCCCGCCTATCGTCCGTGATAGTGCCAGAACGCGTATGCGGTCGCCCGATTTGAGCTTTGAAGGAATAATTCTTTGTTTTTCAAAATTTTTTATCTGCATCAATTTGCTCTATCTTTTCAGGACGAAATCTTTCGAGTTCCGCAAGCCGGTTTTTGCCGAGTCTCACATCCATAACAACAGTGCTGTCGGTAAACTGCTGCTGCAGTATGGTCGCGTTTGCCGCTAAATAGTTTTGAATTTTGCCATCTGCTGCGCTTGCCGTTACCCTCAAAACCACCTGGCCGCCGGTATAAATCTCACATACTTTTTCTCTTAGCACATCAAGATTCATACCGGTCTTTGCGGAAATGCTTATGGCATCGGGATAAATCGTCTGCAAAAGCTCAAATTGTGCCTGATTTTTTACGATATCGGCTTTATTGAGCAGAACGAGGATATTTTTCTCTTTACATCCTATTTCGTCGAGCACTTTTTTTGCATTTTCAGCCTGACTTTCGGCATCGCCGCTCGAGACATCGACAATATGCAGCAGCAAATCGGCGTTTACCGCCTCTTCGAGAGTGGCTTTGAAGGATGCCACAAGCTGGTGCGGCAGGTTTCTTACGAATCCCACGGTATCGCTCAGCAGCACTTTTTGCCCGCCTCCGAGCGTCCACTGCCTTGTCCGTGTATCAAGTGTTGCAAACAGCCTGTCCGCCACATAGACGCCTGCGTCTGTAAGTGTATTCATCAGAGTGCTCTTGCCGGCGTTTGTGTACCCGACTAAGCAGATTTTAAACATTCCACCTCTGGCCTCTATTTCTCTCATCTTTCTGCTGTCTATCTCGGCAAGTTCTCTTTTCAGTTCTATTATTTTTTTGCTGACTATTCTGCGGTCGATTTCGAGCTGTTTTTCGCCTGTTCCGCGTGTACCGATTCCGCCAACCGCTCCTGCCGCAGGTCCTCCCGCCGCGCCGGTTACCGTATCGAGGTGTGACCACATTCTTGTAAGTCTTGGGTAGGTATATTCAAGCTGTGCCAGTTCGACCTGTAACTGGGCCTGTTTCGTCTGTGCCCTGCTTACGAAGATATCGAGAATCAGTTCGCTGCGGTCGATGACTTTTACCTCGATAATCTCTTCCAGCTTACGAATCTGTCCCGGCGAAAGGTCGTTATCGAAGATAATAACTTCGGCGCCGGTTTTCTTTGCCCTTTGGCAAATCATCTCGGCTTTCCCTCTGCCGATATATGTCGCAGGATGGATGTGGGTGATTTTCTGCTGGAGTTTATCGACAATTATAGCCCCTGCCGATTCAGCAAGAGCCGTCAGCTCAGCGAGGTTATCTGCGTAGGTATTTTTAAATAAAGCCCCTACAAGTATGGCTTTTTCCCTTCTTACCGCTATATTTTCCCGTAATTTCTGCAACTAAATTTTAAGCCTCCTTAAGGTTTTATATACAAATCCATTATAACAATATACGATGCAAAATTCAATGCGGTTTAAAAGTTGTAAATCCCGGTCTGCTGGAAATGGATGGCTATAAATTTTTTCAAAAATCTGTCTTGACAGCAGGACATGTCTCTGTTATGATTACCACCTCGTATTTTAATGTTTCTAAACACTTTTTAGTCAATTTGGAGAAAAACACGTGAGAGACTTTAACAAGGGTGGTTCCGGAAGAGATTTTGGACCACGCCAGATGTACAAAGCCACCTGCGCAGAGTGCGGACAGGAGTGCGAAGTGCCATTCCAGCCTAAGGAAGGCAGGCCGGTTTATTGCAAAGGATGCTACACAAAAAAGAGAAACGCCTGATTTCCCGACTATCACACTGTAATTCCTGATTTTTGGTGCAGTTTGTGCGCTGCAGTCTTAGATACTAAATCTTGAACTTGGATACTTTGTAAACATTAGAACCGAATTATAGGTTTACCTTCTTGCAACATCCGCATTAAAGTGTTACATTAGTTGGTTTAATTTATAATTCCAGTGGTTCGGATTTGGAGTCTCATGGCTGAGAAAGTTAATAACAGCGTTCGTTTTTCTTCGCTTTTTAAGCCTGCTTATGTAATCTGTCAGACAGAGCTGACAGAACGCAATCCTCTTCTGATGGCGATGCTTCACCGCCTGGCAATGGCAAAAGGCATTGGAAACGTTGAGGCAGCCTATAATGCGCTGATTGAAAGAGAAAATGAATTTCCAACAATTGTCGGTCCCGGCATCGCAATGCCTCACGTTCGCTTGTCCACCATAAACCAAATCATCGTCGGAATCGCTACCTCTAAAAAAGGAATTATATACGCCGCCGGCAAAGAACCTGTAAAGCTTATTATTTTGACGCTTGCGCCCAAAGCCGCTCCCGGCGCATATCTTCAGGCGATGAGTTCGCTGGCCAAAATCTGCCAGGAGTCCGCTACTGCCGACATCGTTGCCGGTCTCGCGACAGCCGAGGAAGTCTGGCGATTTTTTGACCGTGACGGCGTTATACTTTCCGGACACCTGCGGGCATTTGACATTATGTGTCCGGTTACCGTCAAATTGCAGGAACATGACACGCTCGAACGTGCGATTGATTTGTTTGTGCGTCATCAGGTCAGAGATGTGCCTGTCGTGGACAGGGATGGTGATTTCATAGGCGTAGTTACTACTCACGAACTGCTGCGGGTTTGTCTGCCGGACTATATTCTATGGGTCGAGGACCTTGCGCCGATAATAAACTTTGAACCTTTTGCGGAGATTCTACGGAAGGAAAGCAAGACCTGGCTGACGGAAATAATGACGATGGATTACGCAACCGTCCCGGAAAACGCTCCTGCCGCTCAGGTGGCAAAGGAGCTTGCTCGCAGGCGGGTTGACCACGCTTATGTTTTGCGGGATAAAAAGCTTGTCGGCGTTGTATCATTGGCTATGTTTCTCAGTAAAATTCTGCGGGAGTAAGAAAACGTGATTTGGGCCGCTACAAAAGGCGAAATAAAACAAACTATTAGTAGAACGCTGATAATGCTGGCCGTCAGTTTCGCCATCGGCCTGCTTACTCACATGCTCAAATTCAACAATCAGCAGGTAATCTCCTGCTCAGTTTTTATTATGGTAATAATGGCCACGCTGCTGTTTTGGGAGTACCGTTTGCCCATAGCGTTTCTCGGGATTGGTGTGCTGGTGGGTACCAATGTCCTAACGCTGCCCATTTTTATTCGCGAATGTAAGCTGGATGTAATCCTGTTTCTGGTTGGCATGATGATCACTGTTGGCGTGCTCAGAGACCTCGGACTTTTCACGTGGATTATCCAAAGTGTCCTTGCGATTCGTGGCATCACTGGCCCAAGGTTCATCGTCATCACTATTTTTCTGGCAGCGTTTTTGGCTTGTACTATTGACGAGGTTACCTCTATCGTATTTATTGCCACATTGATATTTCAGGTCTGCGACACTCTGAAAGTTCGGCCACTACCTTTCATCATCATCGCGGTTTTAGGGACAAACATCGGCTCAAGCGGCACAATGCTCGGCAACCCCGTTGGAATTCTGATAGGGCAAAACGCCACGCCGCCTCTTAGCTTTATCGACTTCATGACCTGGTCATTTCCGATTATGCTTATCACTCTCACAACTTCAATGGTTGTGCTTCTGTGGTGGTACCGCAAAGAAATTAACCTGCTTTCGGAAAGACTTTCTGCCAGGCGTGAAATGGATTTGGGTCTGGGGCCGCTGGTAAATGTCCCTTATAAAAGAGGGCTGGCAATCTTTGCAGGTATGATATTTTTTATTGCCCTGCATCGCTACCTCGAACGTGGCCTCGGACTGGGCCCAAATACCATACTGATTGTTGCCCCGCTGGTCATTGCAGGTTTGCTTATGCTCTGGCGCCACCAGCGGTCTCGGCACTACATCGAATCCAACGTCGACTGGTGGACGCTTCTGTTCTTTATGATGCTCTTTGCCAAAGCTGGCACCCTGCAGGAAACACACGTTACAGAGAAAATCGCTGAATATTTTCAGCAGGCATTCGGCAATCGTCTCTCGGTTCTGACCCCGGCGGTTATCGGCATCTCTGCACTTGGTTCAGCTTTTGTAGATAACATAGTATTCGCGGCCGCTTTTATGCCGGTTGTCAACAAGCTCCAGCAAACACCTTTGCTATGGGCACTTCTACAGGGCACATGCCTGGGCGGCAACATAACGATGATTGGTTCTACAGCTAATATTGTGGCGCTCGGCATGCTCGAAAAACGCTACCGCACACATGTTTATTTTTTCGAGTGGCTCAAAATAGGAGCAATCGTAGGTATTGTGTCCTGTGTGATTGCTTGGGCGGGGATTACGGTTCTCTCACCTTATATGCCAACCACGCAGCAGCGTCTTGACGAAGCGGCCTTGCGTATGAAGACTTACCCGGCAGCGCACAATATTGTTGAACCGAATAAACCATAATGTGGAATGCCGCTTCCTGCAAATGCGGCAAGTGTTTAAACCCCCGTTTTACCAGGGGTCTCTTTTAAAGGCATAATAAACCTTGCATTGCAGACGGGATTTTGGTACTTTTATGGGGTAGAATGGTTTGATTGTGTAGGCAGGTATGGCAAAATCAATACGCCTGATTGTGAAGCGAAATGACCAGACGGTGAACGAACTTACGTTTGACAGCACCCCTATCTACATCGGCCGCAAAGCGGGCATCCAGGTCGTCCTGTCCGATATGGCAGTATCACGCGAACACGCAATGATTACCCTTACAGGGGACAATTGGATAGTCGAAGATTTGGATTCGGCCAACAAGACATACTTAAATGGCGAGGTAATCCACAAGGCCGCAATCAAAAGCGGTGACGTGCTGAAAATGGCGGGTTTTATCATAGAAGTTGTTCTTGAAGACGGCGCCGGTAAAAAAGAAGAGGCTGAGCCTGTATTTACAAGCGATGACACGGCTCCTTTAGAGGCGGTAGAGGCAACAGAGGCGGCATCGCTGTCAACGCCTCGCGACGAGGTAATTGTGAGAAAGCCCGATGGGTCACACGCCCCGGCTATGAGGCTGGCTGCAAGGAGATTAACGGACTTTGCTCAGGCTGCCGAGGCGCTCAGCGAAGCTAAAGACCTTGACCAGCTCGTACGAATTTTGCTGGATACCACATTAAAGCAATTCACTGCCTTTCGCGTATGGTGCGGCCTGAGAAGCCAGAAAACCGGCCCGATAACTTACCAGGCAGGTAAAAGGCGGGACGGCAAGTCGGTGGAACTAAAGGACATGAGGTTGAATGATAAAATCACAGAGGCGCTTGAACGAGGCCAGTCCATGGTCTTTCCTCAGGTCTCCGCAAAGCTTGAAGCAACAGAAAGGATACGCTCGGCGTTGATAGCAAGCATCAAAGGTCCGAAAGGCTGTTTCGGCGTATTGTACGTGGACAATGCTATGGTGCACGAGCACTATAGTCTAAGTGATTTGGACTATCTGATGCTCCTTGCAATGCACACCGCTGCAGTACTGAAGGATTATCTGTAATAATCCCTCGGCCTGCCAAGGGATTATTTGCGCAAAATCAAGCATAATACTGCGTAAAATCATCTTGATTTCGCACCGGTCGGCGTAACAATTATACAAAATTTAAAGGTTCTTTTAGTTCTTGTTTCAGGAGACAAAAAATGAAAATCAAAACGCTGCTAATTGTAACTGCCATAATAACTATCCTTACGGCTGGGAACGGTTTTTCAGCCACCATCGGAACGTGGTTCGGCTGCCCTGCGCCAGGCCCCAACCAGCCCGCAGGGGACGCTAACCGGCCTGCATGTGTGCCGGGAACAGGCTCATGGAAAGGAGCCTACTGGAATAAAGAAAGAATTAACCTTCCAGCTGGGCCAGGCAACAGCAGCAATGAAATAAAAATCGTCAGAGCCAAGACGGTGTGCACGCTCGACAGCGATGCAGGAAATTACCTGTGCAAACTCAGCATAGCGGGCGGGGGCGAAGAGGCAAATGCACCGAGACTTGAAATCGTAACCGGCGGACAAATCGGTATAGGTGAATTCCGCGTCGGCTGCGGCGGCGCCACCGCCAGCGGCCCTGTCGGGTGCGTAAACCAGACCGGAGGAACGGTAAAGCTGGCTAATAATCTATTAATAGGACGCTATGGAACCAGCAGCACTAATCCTAATGGGGGCAAAGGCTTCTATACCATCAGCGGCGGAACTATTACCTGTGATGCGGCAAATACCAAAGGAGGTCTGTATATAGGAGCCAGCAGCGGCGAGCCAACCGAAGGAACATTTACCGTAGCAGGCAACTCTGCCAACATCAGCTTTAAAAAATTGTATATCGCAAATAATACGGGCAGCGTCGGCACTGTCGCGTTCAAGATTGGCCCGGCAGGCGTAAACCCGATTCGGGTTTCAGATAATATCTCCATTGACGAAGCTGCGGCGGCCTCCACAGCAAAACTGATTGTCAGTGCGATTGGCGAACCGCCAAAGGCTGAAAAGGCTGATATTCTTCTTATCGAAAATCAGGGCAGCGGGCCCGTGAACGGTGTTTTCGATACGGTCAACGGCATCCCCGCACCGGAAGGCGCCGGCGTAATCTTGAGTTTTGGCGGAAATAATTATAATTACAATCTGACTTACAAAGGTGGTATAGGCAACAATGATATTATGCTGCGCTATGTGCCTGCACCGGCGGCACCGGCAGCAGTAACGCCGGCTGCGACAGAACCCCCTGCACCACCTGCACCGGCTGCACCATAATCCGAACAGATGCATACATTTGCCCCCCGCACCAGAACTTCTGGTGCGGGGGCTTATTTTTGACAAACTTTCATTTCCTGCTATAATGCACTTCAAGACGAATATAAACATTTTTTAAGGCGTATAAATGCGTTTGGCGGCAAGGATGCAAAAAAAGCAATGGCACATTTTACCCGTTGACAGCTTTGCGGGACAATTGGCCTGTGAGCTGAAAATACCGCCTCTGCTTGCACAGGTGCTTATAAACCGCGGCGTCAAAAGTCCCGATGAGGCGAAAAGCTTCCTTACTCCCAAACTCAATGAACTTATCGAGCCGGAATTGATGCCCGGCATAAACGCAGCCGTTGACCGCATTGAAAAGGCTATAAAAGACAAGCAAAAAATCACAATCTACGGTGATTATGATGTTGACGGTATCACGGCAGTTGCGATTCTGCTGGGACTTTTCAAGCTGCTGGCGGCCGATGTCGATTATTACATACCGCACAGAATAGACGAAGGCTACGGCCTGAATATCGAGGCAGTCGAGCAAATCGCTCAGTCAGGCGCAAAATTACTCATAAGCGTCGATTGCGGCATAACAGCCTTCGAATCGGCACTGGCAGCCAAAGCCAACGGCGTTGACCTGATTATCACGGACCATCACAGGCTGTCGCCGGACGGCTCACTGCCGGAGGCAATTGCGATAGTGCATCCGAACCTTGACGAAAATTATCCTGCTCAGGCAATCGCAGGAGCTACGGTGGCGTTCAAGCTCGCATGGGCGGTTATCAACCGCTTCAAAGGCACTGGGGCTACGCCGCAACACTTGAGACAGTTCCTGATTAACGCCACGATTTTCGCTGCGATGGGCACTATCGCAGACGTAATCGATATGCGCGGCGAAAACAGAATCATCAGCAGCTTCGGACTGCGGGCATTTGGCGAATCAGGTCTGCCAGGAATGAAGGCCTTAGTCAATGCCGCAAATCTAACAGCTCAGACAATCGACAGCTTCCATATCGGCTTTTGCCTTGCACCAATGCTCAACGCGGCCGGCAGAATGGGACACGCAAAACTGGCCGTCGAACTGCTGACGTGCGATAACGACATCAGTGCAATCCGAATCGCCGAATACCTAAAACAACAAAACAAACAGCGGCAACAGCTTGAAAAGAAAATATACAGAAATGCCTGCGATATGATAAACAGCCTGGGACTCGACCAGGCAGAGCGAAAAACCATCGTCCTTGCAAGCAGCGACTGGCATACCGGCGTAATCGGTATCGTCGCGTCAAGACTCGTCGATAAATACTACAAACCCGCTATTCTGTTCAACACGGCAGGCGGCAAAGCGCAGGGCTCGGCCCGCTCAATCGAAGGCTTCGACATCCTCGAAGCCATCACCGCCTGCAGCAGCGAACTGATTTCGTTCGGCGGACATAGTATGGCAGCAGGACTGACAACCGACATCGGTAAAATAGACAGATTCGCAGCGGCCTTCGAAAACTATGCCGCTGAAAACTGGAATGCCGACGAGTTTGTCAGCAAACTCGACATTGACGCGGTCTGTAAGCTTGCGGATTTAAGCATGCCGCTTGTAAAATCGCTGACGATGCTCGGGCCGTTCGGGAGAGGCAATCGGGCGCCGATTTTCGCCGCCAGAGGTGTAAGACTCGTTGCCTCGCCGAGAAGAGTGGGGCAGGACGGTGAACATCTGCAATTAGCCGTCTGCGACAGCGGAGCAAGTACACGATGCATCGGCTTTAATATGGCTCATCTGGAAAAAAAACTGCTGGAAAACGAATTTTTCAGTATCGCATTCGAGCCGCAGATAGACAATTTCTACGGCGAACCTTCCGTCCAGCTTGTTTTAAACGATATTCAATTTGAATAAACAGGATTCCTCTATTTTGCTTTGCGGCAGACAAAGAGCCTGTAGGTTTTGTATTCAGCAAAATCTTTGCCGGCGCGATTGCCTTTTAAATACTTCTGCTCGGCCTTTTCAATCTTTTTGCGGTATTTCCATTTGATAAGCTTCAATATAATCGGATTGCGACTCTGGAAAAACCGCTCCGCAGCGCCGACTACCGGTATCATTACCTCTTTTGTCGCCCTGTCCAAAATGTCAAGGTTCGGGGCTGTTTCGGCGGTAATATCTATATCCTCAATTATCTTGAAAGGAGACTGTCCAATCAAATTCATAAACTTATCGAGCTTGTGGCCGCCTTTGATGCCGCAGGAATCGGCAGATTGTTTCTTGAAAAAATCGCAAATCAACAGGAAGCCGCCCTGTTTTAGCAAACCCGCAGCTATATCAATTACACGGTCAAGGTCGATATACTGAAAGCTTTCGCAGAACTGCACCATATCGTATTTTTTACCGGTTTGAATATCTTCAAATTTGCACTTGAAAATTTCGCTGCTTTTGCCGACAAGCTGTTCGAGAATCTTGTTCTGATACTCGGTAGGACAGACACAGTCAACCTTGTAGCCAAGGTCGATAAGCCGCTTTGAAAAAGCGCCTGCGCCGCAGCCGACATCGAGAATAGTTTTCACCTCTGTGGGAATGTGCGAAATAACAAATTTGCAGTATTCATCCTGGGCGGTATGAAGATTAAGAAGGTCAGGCTCCAGGCCCTTTTTCCACAGGCCGTAATGCAGATGCTCAAGCTTGAACAGGCCTTTGCCGAGAATATGGCCGATTTCAAGACCTATCTCACGAGATATGTGTTTTTTGCTTTCCTTCAAGAATTACACTCCTTTCATATCTGAAATCTCAAATTTGAAATCTCAAATTCCGCACACGCGGCTATCAGTGTGAAACAGTAATAACAGGCGGCTCCTGGGCCTGGCCGGCGGCACCTTTGCGGGCAATTACGCGATAATAAAACCACTTGACAAGACCGCTCGCGGCAAAACTGCAGAAAACCAGAACAAGGGCGACTTCAAAACTGAAAATGATTATCACAAGAAAAGCTATCGCTCTTATAAGATATGCAAAAGGCTTTCTGCCGTGAAGATACTGATTGAGGATGTGCGGATAAGGAATTCTGCTGACCATAAGAACCGACACGCCCAGCGCGACAAAAGGCAAAGCTGCAATAATAATATTGTGCCCCATATAAGAAAAGAAGGTCTGTGTGCCGTCGATTTTTTTGACAATATCCTGATTGAGAACAATAAGACTGGCAATCACCCCCGCCGCTGCGGGAGTCGGAAGGCCCCAGAAACTCATATGGTTCGCCTCGTCCTCTTCGTTTTCAACGTTGAACCTGGCAAGACGTATAGCGGCACAACTGATATATATCGCGGCAGTAAGCCACAGAAAACGATATATAAAAATTTCAAATGTCGGATTGAACGTAATACCGTTCTCAACGACACGCAGCATTAAAAACGCAGGGGCCACGCCAAAACTAATCACATCGCAAAGGCTGTCGAGCTGGCCGCCAAAACTGCTGGTGTTCTGACTCATTCGCGCCAAATGACCATCCAGCATATCGGCAAGCATTGCGAGAAAAATCATATAACAGGCCATCGAAAAGAACGGAAACTGATGATGATAAACGCTAAGACCGGCAAGTTCGGCCTCGCCGGCCCTGGAGGCAAAAACTATCGAGGCAAAACCACAGGCTCCATTGATAAGCGTTACCAGCGACGGCAACACCGTGATATATTTGAGCCTTTGTCTGCGAACGGTTCGCAAAAGGTTTCGCTTGGCACGTTCCGATTTGTTAACCAACTCTGTCATATTCCGCAAGTATCGTAAGGCCTGCTTTTACCTTATCGCCTTTTTTGGCGATTATTTTCGCCGAACTTCGGGTCGAAAGGTAAAGCTCAGTCCTTGACCCGAATTTTATCATACCGAAAACCGCTCCGCCAGAAAATTCCTGACCCTGCTCGGCATCACAAACAATCCTGCGGGCTATCGCGCCGCTTATCTGACGGACAAGAAGTTTATCAGCCGGCTCGACAATTCGAACCATTGCTATGTCGTTGCTCTCGTTGACCTTACCGCAATCGGGGTTAAGTGCGTTCCTGAAGCTGCCTTTGCGATAGGTAATTTTTTCAATTCTTACAGCACAAGGGGCACGATTGATATGGACGCTGAAAATACTTAAAAATATGCCTATTCTCGTCGCCCTGCCGCCGATAAAGTTCGGTTCGTCAACTTCTTCTATATCGCTTACTGTTCCATCAGCCGGCGATAAGACTAAATTGTCCCCTGCCGGAATATCGCGCTTAGGGTCGCGGAAAAATGATAAAGAAAAGATTAAAACAATTGTCAGAACAGCTTCAATCGTCCAAAACAGCCAAAGAATATGGAATGCATCCGCCTTCGCCAAGGCTTCGGCGGACACGAAGGCGATTATCACCATCGCAATGACACACAGGCCGGGATAAATCACAACCTGTGGCAGACCATACTTTGTTATCGGTATTCGCATAGATAATCCTATTTTAACCACGGAGGACACGGATTTCACGGATTTTTTTAGACACCGTTCAACATCGCCGCTTCCGCCTTTGGCGAGACCTCGCCGCTGGGCGGGTTTTCTTTTAACGCCTTTGCCTGCCTTTTTGCAGGCGAAGGCAAAGGCGTTGCCTCTCTATTCTCTTTTCTATTCCTTTCTAATAGGGTGTCAATTTTGACGGTAGTTCGCGCCCGATTTGACGGTATCGAACCGCCATTTTTGACGGTAATTTGACCGTCATTATTGACGGTATCTATTTTGCAATCCGTAAGAACGCGTTTTTGAGCACTTTTTGTCAAATTTTAAGGTCAGGGGGTAGTTTGGTATGGTCTGACCTGCGTTCGCTTGTGTTTTGCTCCAAAACCATAGCGCCACAGGGGGGTTTGGAAGATTTTATCCCGCACCTGCTCCACATTCTTATTTTTTGCTAAGGCTTGTCTAACTCAAAAAAACAGGAAAACAGGCAAATGTTTTTTAAAAACAACAAGAATACAAAGCAGGTGCGGGATTAACCCGGCTCTGACAGACGCAACTGATAACTATTATTCTTGATTTTTGGGTTAGATAATGTATTCTAAAATAATAAAAATTTCTTGCAGAGGCTATTATGAAGAGCAATTTAGCGATTTTTGAAGGCTATAAAATACGCCGACATTACGATGAGAAAACAGAAACCTGGTTTTTTTCGGTGGTGGACATTGTACAGGTTTTGATACAGCAGCCTGATTTCCAGGCAGCCAGAAACTACTGGAAAGTCCTGAAAAACAGGCTGAACAAGGAGGGAAGTGAAACGGTTACAAAATGTAACCGGTTGAAAATGGTTGCAGAAGACGGCAAATTACGCTCTACCGATGTTGCCAATGTCGAAACCCTATTGCGGCTGATTCAATCCGTTCCAAGTCCGAAAGCTGAGCCAATTAAATTGTGGCTGGCAAAAGTCGGCTATGAGCGAATGCAGGAAATGGCCGACCCAGCAAGGTCGCTGGATAGAGCGCGGGAAAACTGGCAAAAGCACGGACGCAGCCAAAAATGGATACAGCAGC
>Ga0315275_10000986_pt1 | contig 24406 bp, 23 predicted proteins | sample YL17G03_0_MG_FD_205557 | JGI IMG/M metagenome (GOLD analysis project Ga0315275, IMG submission 205557) | Sediment microbial communities from Yellowstone Lake, YNP, Wyoming, USA - YL17G03_0 | ecosystem: Environmental > Aquatic > Freshwater > Lake > Sediment | place: USA: Wyoming | collected...
TTGACGAACTGGTTGCGGAACTCGCTGGTCTTCTTCTGTTCGCCGGCGTAGGTCAGAAGTGCGCAAAAGCCCACAAGGCCGGCGCACAGAACCGGGATCAACAATCTGCATCGCTTCATAACAATCTCCTTCATATAAGGGTGATAAAAAAGGTTTAATAGCCCAGCTCAATCGCAGTTCCATATCCGGCTGCGCTTCGTGCAACACTCTTTAGGAGTGTCGGCTTCGTTAGGCTACCTCAAATGCACTCAGATTGCAACTGTCCAAGATTTAGGCATGGTTCAAGTACGTCAGATTCCGAGTTACATTATTTGTGGCTCCATACGGTGTGGCAGCCTCAAATCCGAAGGATTTGGGGATGGTTGCACCGCTCTTGGAGGTTTGCCATCCCCAAGCTGCGCTTGAGGCTGCCACCCGGAATTGAACCACGCCAAGATTTACTGTGGCGGGCATAGGGCGGCAGCGGGGGAGTCAGGGGGCCGGGTCGGTGTCGAGCCAGTGACGGGCGAAGTCGGCCAGGTCGAGCGCGTCGAGGTCGCCGTCAGGCTCGGAGTCGGCGCCGAGGCACCAGTCGGGCGGGCGGCAGTCGGTTCTTTGCCAGTACAGGGCGAAGATGGAGAAATCGACGGCATCAACGTGGTCGTTGCCGTTCAGGTCGCCGGGAAGGACGCCGGGAAGGGTGTTGTTTATCCATTGTGCGTAGGAGCTGATTCGCACCGCGTCGAGGGTGTCGGGGTCGGGCAGAATGGGATTGTCCGGCTTGCGGAACCATGACTGATAGAGGATGTAGTTCGGGTCGTTTGCGTGTCCGGCTTCGAAGTGTGATTCGACGGCGCGGGTCAGACCGGCCAGCTTCCATTCGTCGGCGGTCTTTATGAACCATCCGCCGCCGGAGTCGTATGCCGCCGGGATGCTTTCGTAAGTGGTGGAGCCGCCGGGCCCGAGTGTATCGAAGTCGGCGATGACAATATCGGTTGTGAATTCTTGAAGCTCGTTTTGTGCTGCGGCGTCTTCGATTCTGTTGGTTCCCATTCGCAGGGACCGGCTGGCGTAGTCGTCCCATTCGTAGCCGTAGGTCCTGCTATTCGCCTGGAGCGGAGCGCCGGCGCCGACGCCGTAGCCGCCTATTACTATTTGTCGGCCCGGCTCATCAGTCTGCTCGTAGAGACCGACGAAGTCAGGGAGATTCGCGCCGTAAAGCCTGGCCAATCGCAGATCGGCTGTGTAGCACACCCATACCTGGGTGACGGGGTATTTGACGCCATCGATCTCGACGAGCGTTCCGATGCCGCCGCCCTGGTGCCGCGTGGTCAGGACGCAGTTGGGTGAGACGGCCACGCAGGAGGCGTTGCCGCCCCAGCGCCCGACTACATTTTTGGGGGGCCTGTCGGTCCAGACGGCGAGATTCGGCTCGCCGTCCGGGTGCAGAACAAGGGCCTGAGCCGGGCGGACGCTGCCCAGTAGGAACGCCGCTGCAACTGCAACGGTCAAAATCATAGGGTTCATAATAAGTAACCGCGCTCGTGGCAACCGGGCATTGAGTCGAAGTCCATCCCCAAGCCCTTCGGGCTTGAGGCTGCCACCCAGGGGATGTGTCCGAGAAGCGCATTTATCTCCTCCAAGTGGTATTACGCTGCTCTTATGTGCTCTGCAGTTCATATCGACAGACTGAATCCGTGAGGAGATTCCGCGGTGACCCTCCTCCGGGTCACCCGTCCACCCGTTTGCAAGTTTCAGGGACTAATATCCACTATTATAGCAGATTTCGGGGGGCGGTTGTTGGGAAAAACGGGCGGCTTCAGCGGTTTTTGTGATTATCCTGCCTGAACCATTCGACGAATTTCGCCAGTCCGGCTTCGATAGTCGTCCGGGGGCTGTATCGAAGCTGCTCGACGGCCTTCGTTACATCCGCGTAGGTGCGCTCGACGTCACCCGGCTGAGCGGGAAGGAATTCTCTGACGGCCTTTTTGCTGAGGGCCTCTTCGATTCTGGCGACCAAATCATTGACTGTTATCGGTCGTGACTTGCCGAGGTTGTAGATGTTGAAGCCGGCGCATTTTGCGATTGCCGCGACAACGCCGTCGATTATGTCATCAATGTAGGTGAAGTCGCGCATCATTGTGCCGTCGCCATAGACGGGAATTGGCTTACCGTGTTCGATGAGGCAAGCGAATTTATGAATGGCCAGGTCGGGCCTCTGGCGGGGGCCATAGACGGTGAAGAAGCGCAGGCAGGTTATATCGATGGCGCGCAGATGATGGTATGTGTGGCAGATGAGCTCGCCGGCCTTCTTGGTGGCGGCATAAGGAGAGATGGGGAAATCAACGTTGTCATCCTCCGAGAAGGGGAGTTTCTTGTTGTTGCCATAGACGCTCGAGCTCGACGCGAAAATGAATTTTTTGATGTTGTGCTTTGCGGCGGCCTCGAGCAGGACCATTGTGCCGTTGATGTTTACGTCGGCGTAGAGCAGCGGCTGGGCAATTGACGGGCGGACGCCGGCCCTGGCGGCCAGATGCACGATTACTTCGATACCGCCAGCGACGACCTTTTCCATAGCGTCGGCGTCGCGAATATCCGCCTCAATGAGGCGGAAGTTGTTGTTCTCGGTGCAGCGGCGGATATTTCTGCGTTTGATCCGAGGGTCATAGAATTCGTCGAAGTTGTCAAGTGCTACTACGGAGTGCCCGTCGGCGAGAAGCCGCTCAGTCAGATGCGAGCCGATGAATCCTGCGGCGCCTGTTATCAATACGTTCATAATAACATCTCCGGCGGGTGTCGTGCCTGTGACAGGCAGGCTCATCTTCCGACACTGTGATATTCGATACCTGCCTTCTCGACAAACTCCGGGTCATACAGGTTTCTGCCATCGAAAATGACAGGCTTTCTGAGCCTTGCCGCAATGGCCTCGAAGTCGGGATTGCGGAATTCTTGCCAGTCGGTGAGGATTACGAGGGCATCGGCGCCGTCGAGCGCATCGTATCCGTTGGGGAAGATTTGGATTTTGCCGTCGAGGGCCGCTATTGCCGCCGAGGCCGCTTCAGGGTCATAAGCCTTGATCTTCATCCCACAATCGAGGAGCTTGCGGACACAATACACTGCCGGCGACTCTCTGACGTCATCGGTCTTGGCCTTGAAGGCCAATCCCCATACGGCCAATGTCATCTTGGCCCGACGGTCGCCGAAATAACCCATTATGCGCTTTGCGAATCTCTCCTGGGCGTCCGTATTGACTTGCTGAACGGACCTGGCGATCTTCATTTCCACGCCGTGCTGCGAACCGGTGTGGATTATTGCGCGGATGTCTTTTGGCAGGCAACTGCCGCCGAAGCCGACGCCCGGGAATAGAAAGGCCGAGCCGATACGCGAGTCGCTGCCGAGGCCCTGTCTGACCAGCTCGACATCGGCGCCGAGCTTCTCGCACAGTGCGGCGATTTCGTTTATGAAAGAGATTCTTGTCGCCAGCATCATATTCGCCGCATACTTTGTCATTTCCGCCGATGCCGGGTCCATATACAGCACACGGCGGCTTTTTCGCATAAACGGGTCGTACAATTGCTTCATTATCTGCCGGACGTCCGGATTGGTCGTTCCGATGATTATCCTGTCGGGACTCATAAAATCGTCAACGGCGGCGCCTTCCTTGAGGAACTCGGGATTGCTGACGTAATCAAAAGGCGTGCGGGTTTTCGATTTTATGATGTCCGTAATCCGCTGATGTGTGCCGACCGGCACGGTGCTCTTGGTGACGATGATTCGGTAGCCGGTGAGGTTCTCGGCGATCTGGGCCGCAACCGAGAGGATTGCGGACAGGTCGGACGAACCGTCCGGGGCTGAGGGGGTGCCGACGGCAAGGAAAATGACCAGCGAGCTTTCTATGCCGTGTTTCAAATCGGTTGTGAAGTGCAGTCGATTGAGGCGCTGGTTGTGGCTGACGATTTCGGCCAGCCCGGGTTCGTAAATGGGTATGATTCCGTTTTTCAAGCCGGCGATTCTGTCCGCATCCTTATCAACGCAGACCACGTCGTTGCCGGCTTCAGCCAGGCAGGCTGCGGTGACCAAGCCGACGTAACCAACTCCAACAACACAGGTCTTCATCTTGCAGTCTCCTATTGTTCATCGAGCAGCTCTATCATATCGACATCTATCTCGACACTGGCCGCTTGGCCGAGCATGTCTATCTGCAGGAGCAGGCGTGTGGTATTTCTCACTTTGAGGACTATCCCCGTCAGGTCGGCGAGAGGCCCGGCTATGATCCTGCATCGCTGGCCGGTCTTGATATACCTGTGCGGCGTCAGCGGCGCGCCGGCTCGCAGGGCGCGCTCAATCTGCACAAGCTCGTCGATCAGCGTCTGCTGGTCGTTCACCTCGATTAGGCCGGCCACCCGGTTTGTTCGCAGCACCTCAACGCGCTGGCTCTCATCGCCGCAGAAGAACAGATAGCCGCCAAAGAGCGGCAGAAGCGACCTGAGTGTTCTACCTTTTTGGCGGCGAACCTTCCAGGTCATCGGCAGAAAGTAGCTGATGTTTCTATGGACCAAATCGTGGGCCAAAGCCTTTTCGTTTCTGCTCTTGGTATGGGCGACCCACCACAGCCCGGCGAAATCACGAATCGACTCGGCGCCCGGCGGAATTATCGGTGGATTTTCACTTGTTTTGAGCAAACCGGCTCTCCTGCATTTGTCAATGAGATGCGTAAAACTTGAGTATGGTTTTGCCGACGTATTCAATCTGTTCCGGCATCAGCTCGGGGTAGATGGGCAGCGACAGGACTTCATCGCAGAGCTTCTCGGCTACGGGCAGGTCGCCTTCCTTGTAGCCGAGGTCTCTAAAGCAGTCCTGCAGGTGCAGCGGCTTTGGATAGAATATTGCCGAGTTGATGTTGTTCTCGGCCAGGAATTTCTGCAGCCGGTCCCTATGGGGGGCGGTGATTGTGTACTGGTGGTAAATGGAGAAGTTGTTTGACTCGATCTTAGGCGGCTTGACCGGCGAATCAGCGAAGATTCCGTCGTATAGGGCGGCGTGCCGCCTGCGCTTCTCATTCCAGAGATCGAGGTATCTGAGCTTGACGCTCAGCACCGCGGCCTGAATGCTGTCGAGGCGGAAGTTGCCGCCAATCACCCTGTAAAAATACATGGGCTTCTGGCCGTGGTTTCGCAGAATCGTGACTTTCTCGGCCATTTCGTCGCTGTTGGTGGCTACCAGGCCGCCATCACCGAACGCGCTGAGGTTCTTGGTCGGATAGAACGAAAAACATCCGTAGTCGCCGAAGCCCCCGGCCTTCACACCATCCTGGGCGGCGCCTATCGCCTGGGCGGCGTCTTCGATGACCGCTATGTTCCGGCGTCGGGCTGTCTCCATTATGGGCTTCATTTGGGCCATCTGCCCGAACAAGTGCACCGGTAGAATAGCTTTTGTTCTCTTATTGATCCGCCGCCGGATGGCAGCCGGGTCGATATTGTAGGAGTCGGGGTCCACATCGACGAAGACAGGCCTTGCGCCGAGCCTGGCGATGCAGCCGGCGGTGGCGAAAAACGTGAAGGGGGAGGTTATGACTTCGTCGCCCGGCCCGACACCCAGCGCCATCAGGCTGACAAGCAGCGCATCGGTTCCACTTGAAACGCCTATCGCGTGCTTACAGCCGCAGTAGGCGGCAATCTCTCTTTCAAACGCCGAGACGGCCGGTCCGAGGGCAAAGGCCTGACTCTCGCAGACCTCGGCTATCGCCTGCATGATCTGGTCCCTGCACGTGTTGTACTGAGCCTTCAAATCCAAAAGTGGAATCTGCATCAAGACCTCTGGCAAGTTCTAAGCCTTGGCAGCATTTTTTGCGCTGCGCCGGGCGAGCGTGACGATATTTCTCATATCGACGACGAATTTAGCATCTATGACAATCCAGTCGTATCGATTGATTAGCTGGGCCAAGTGGGCCAGTTTAGGGCTGTACAGGCAGATTGTCAAAAGAATACCATCGGACAGACGACTATTTTTCCTTGACAATTGGCCGCGTGCAGTTTACTATATTGAAGGTTCTTGTAGTTCTGTGGCGAAGATAGAACAGGAGCAAAAATGGCGAAATCGCAATCGGCTGCACGTCACTCAAGGCGCGGCGAGTCGCGTTCGGCAGGGCGGGCCAATGGTTTTGGCGTCTTGTTTACGTGCATTGGCAGGCGCGTCTCGCTGCTCAACAGCTTTCGTGAGGCTGCGCGGCAACTGAGGCTAAGGGTTTCGTTTCTCGGCACGGATACGAGGGAGCTGAGCCCGGCGCTGCAGCTATGCGATAAGGGCGTTCTGGTCAAGCCGACCACACATCCGGGCTATGTCAGGCATCTGCTTTCGATTGTTGAGCGTCACGGGGTAAGGCTGCTAATTCCGACCGTTGATTTGGACCTGAAGCTTCTGGCCCAGAACGAGCCTAAGTTCTCGGCATTGGGCTGCCGTGTCCTCGTCTCGAAGCCTGGCATTATCGGTATCTGCCAGGACAAGAGAAAGACCTATCGTTTCCTGGTCAGGGAAGGCTTTGATAGTCCCGTCACTATGAGCGTTCGCTCGGCCTTGTCCGAGAGGAAGCTGGGGTGGCCCCGGTTTCTCAAGCCGTGGGACGGATACGCCAGCAGAGGCAACGCAATCGTTAGAAATCGCAGTGAACTGCGGTTACACGCCAAGCAGATACCAAACGTCATCTGCCAGGAATATATCGAAGGCAGCGAACATACCTGTGATGTGTATGTGGACTTCAGCATGAAGGTCCGCTGCGTTGTTCCTCGCAGGCGGATCGAGGTGCGGGCGGGTGAAGTGAGCAAGGGGCAGGTTGTCAAGAATGCCTATATTATGAGCCAGGCCGCTCGGCTGGTCGAGGCGCTTGGGGCTGGGCCCGGCGTTATTACCATCCAGTTGTTCCTTACAGGCGACGACAAGGTCAAGTTCATCGAGATCAATCCGCGATTCGGCGGCGGCGTCCCGCTCTCAATCAAGGCAGGGGCGAACTTCCCAAAGTGGATTTTACAGGAAGTGCTCGGCAAAAAGCCGGTCATCCATTTTGACGGCTTCAAAGACAAGCTGATTATGCTCCGCTACGACGCCGAAGTCTGGCTGTAAAAGGGACGTGGCCTGGGCTTAAGACGACGGACTAAAGACTTGGCCTGTTCGGAACAACAAGAAGAGTATGGACAAGCAGGAACTAAAAAGGCAGTTGGCAGAAGCGGTCAAGGGTAGCTCGCATCTGGACTCCATAAGATCGGTCGCCATTTTCGGCTCATACGTCAATGGGACGCCGCGCGAAGACAGCGATATTGATGTACTGATAGACTTTGAACCCACATCGGCAATAGGTTTCTTTGCGATGTCCGATATTAAGCATGTTTTTGAGTCCTTCCTGAAAAAATCGGTTGACCTTCTCACTCCCCAGGCGATAAGCAAGCACTTCAGAGATGAGGTTCTTGCCCAGGCAGAGTACGTTTATGAGAAATGACCGGACGTATTTGACGCATATCCGAGAGGCCATCGAAAGTATCGGCGAGTATCTTGAGGGTGTCTCCTACCGGCGATTCGCGTCCAGCAAAATGATAGTAGATGCTGTTGTAAGAGAGCTTGAGATAATAGGTGAAGCGTCGAACAATCTGAGCGATGAGTTTCGCGCAAAGCATCCCGATGTGCTCTGGCGGCGAATGAGAGATATGAGGAATTTTCTGATTCATGAGTACTTTGGAGTGAATACCAAGGTAGTTTGGGACACCTGCAAAGACGATCTGCCTGGGCTCAAGTCGTTTATTGAGAGAGTCCTGCAGGACTAACATGGGGACGTTGTCCTTCCTCGGACTTCGGTGTTGTAGGTTTGCATTTCTGGCTCGGGGATTCAAGGACAGGCGGATTATGCTCCGGTACGACGGTGAAGGCTCGTGGGCCTGTGAGTCTCCCAAACGGGTAATCGCGTTGGTGTCGTGCTTGACGGCAAGCGGGCATCTCGCTATAATACAGACTGATTCGCAGGAGTATCTATGTTGAACGGTTGAAAGTGGAGATTTGGATATGCTCACGAAATATCTCGAAGCGGCGATGAGACGCGCGCACTACGAAATCCTTGCGGCTGGTGGCAGCTATTACGGAGAGATAGCGGAATGTCGAGGCGTGTATGCGAATGCTCCGACTCTGGAAGAGTGCCGAAGCGAACTGGAACAGGTGCTTGAGGACTGGCTGCTGTTTCGGATCTACAAGAACCTGACGCTACCCAAGATCGACGGGGTGGAACTCACCGTGAAGAAGGAGGCCGCGGCTTGACGGCCGTTTGAGTCTATCTGTGGGGTCCCCGTTTCCCATGATCTCAAAAGTCACATTGTGTAACGAATGCCGAGTCATAAGGTCCTTAAGAGTATTGTCCGCAGCGTGGCTGCCTCGTTCACCAGTCTGATGAACTATGAGGGTGACGACTACGTTATGGGCCACCTGCTCAACGCGGCACGCCGCTCCGGCAAGACTGTACTCCGGGTCAATCTCCTTACCGGGGACGCAGAACCTAAGGAGCTTCTGGTCAAACCAGTCGCATGCTCCGTGAGATCATACGTGAAATCGTTTTCAGACCTGGTCGTCCGGAGCGGTTCTTCCACTTCCTTCATCTTCGCTGCCGACCTAAAGGTGTCTTTTGATACCGCTGTTACGAGAATGACTCCGGGGTCCTCTCGATTCGCAGAGTCCCCGTATACCTGTGAGGTGACCATTTTAGATGATCGCAGAAAACTCTACTCTGCGAGGTTGTCAGGTTGGTGGTATCCTGAGCAGGTGTGTAAGCCGTCCCTGTTGACTCGCTTGCGCAGGCTGTTGGGGTGGCTGACGTAGAGGAAAGAGAACGGGGCAGAAGAAGGGTCACGACCGTTCTTCACTCCAACTGCAAAACTCGTTCTTCCTTGTTCAGCATAGGATGTTCTCCTTGCCGTCTCCTGTCTTCTGTCTCCTCTCCGCGCTCTTCTGCCCTCAGTCTTCCGCCTTCAGTCTGCCCGGCTGGTAGTTTGCAAAGAGTCTGCCCCAGGGGCTGCTGGTCAGCCAGTCTTCGACGACTTTCTTGCCTTTGAGGGGATACCATATTCTGTCGTGGTAGATGGCCGATGCAAAAATGAACGAATATACGATGGGCGTATGAAACATCAGTTTCTGGAGCCACCGCATCGGCCCGAACCAGAATAGCTTGCCGACGGATGAGGCGGCGTTGTTGCCGGTGACAAATCCCCAGTTTTCCTTTTCGACGTCGATGTCGCCGACGATTTCAATCTCGCTCACCCTGCCGACGCCGAGCCCTCGCTCATGAGCCAGTCGGATGAACTTATGGTCCATAGGCTCGAAACCCATCATTTTCGCGCAGACCGCGTCGATTGCCACGCAATCGTCCGACGCCAGCAGGACATCCTTTGCCACAGGGGTCATTGTTCTGGGGCCGGGGCCGTTGCCTGCGGTTGTGCCGTCGGTTACGACAAATATGCCTTTGTGAATTTCTTTCTGAATAGCGAGCAGGTCCACGAGCGCTTCATTGATTGAGGAGTGGCAGTAATGGCGGCTGTTGTCGAGCAGGCCGCCGAAGGCGTTCTTCATTGCGCCCGTGATATTCGTATAAATGTGGCACTTGACGGTGGGCAGATGGACGACGTTTTTGCCGTGGAAATAATCCGGTACGCGGATGCCCCTGGGAAAGATTTTATCGAGGACAATCATCCGGGCCTTTGGCTCGTACCTCTGCCATATCATATCCGCCGGCTTGAAATTGTACTTGATAGGCACCCCATAGTGCTCACAGACAGGACGTTGTTTATTCAGCAGCTCTCCGGTTTCGGCACTGGTGACCACCGTTTCATTCTCAACGCAGACGAGGTCGTCGAAACCGAGCCTGTGCAGGCCGAGTATCGTCCCTTCAAGCTGCCAGGGCGTTGTATTAGCGCTGGGGTACATCAGGTGCCAGGACAGATTATTCTTCAGAATTGTGGTTACGCGGCCATCGAGTGCACCGCGGATGCCGCCCAGCTCCATTACCCTGAATATATCCTGCAGAACAGTCAGAGGTGTTGTTTTGATTATTGCGACTTTGCTCATAAAATCATCTTGTTAACAGTACAGGCCGTGCAACAACATTGTTCGGGCGGGATTGCAGCATATCCGCGTTTATTCGGCTCGTTTTGGAAGCGCATGGTAGATCGGGCCGGCAGGCTCGAAGGTGCATCGCTCGAGCAGGAAGTCGGGACAATATCTCTTGACCGGAGAAACAACGTAAATGTCTTGCTCCGCCAAAAGTCCATCGATGGTTTGCTCATTAAATTCCGGCGAACCGGGACTGCATCCAACCGGCGATACGATTTTGACATCGGGCCGTTTTGCCTTGACCTCCTGGGCGTGCAGCAGGGGCGGCGCCGTCGTGTTGTCGGCATAGACTATCGCGTCCTGCCGGACAGCCTCCAATGCCTCGTCTGCAAATCTCTCGGCGCCGCGGTAGCCGGTCTGCCAGGGCCTGAGGAAATATGTGTAATCATCCCGATAGGGGATACTTCTCCCGCGTCCGCTGGTAATTCCCAGCCACTTCGCGGCTTTCGGGGCGGCTATGTAGGCGGGGATAGTCAGAAAGCAAAGCGCTACTATTACGCGGCCCAGAGTCTTTCGGCGCCTCCGGGCCAGCACGCCGCAGGCCCCCACGGCAATCAGAATTGAAACGACACAGTAGAAAGGAATAAAGAACGCATATCGGTCAACGATGGTGTAGCGAAAGGCGAAGAGCAGAAACAGCACGAGAAGCGCCAGCAGAATCCTTGCGAACCACCGTTTCGGCGAGGCCCTGTGTAAAACCGATATGCCCACGAATGCCAGGATGATGTTCGGCGTCGGGAAGTTCAGAGCCATCCACATCAGATTCTCTTTGACTATCCTGCCCGACAGCGAAGTATTGAGGACGTCGGCTTTGTAGCTTCTGCCGAAGGCCGCCGAACTCATAGTGGACCAGAAATCGCCGCTGCGGACAATTTCTCTTATGACTAAATACTCGTAAGGCAGCGCGCCGATAATCCATAAAAGGGCCATTATCAAGACGTGTTTGCTTCTGATTTGTTTTCGGGCCGCCAGCGCCAAAAGAAGGGCAAGGTAGCACGCAAGGGGGATAGACGCCAGCATGTGGTTTGCCATCGCAAGGCCGTTGACAAAGGCCAGCGCATACAGCCAGGTCACGCGTCCGGTTCCGGCGTACCTAAGGAGAATTATCAACTCGAAGAAAATCAGCGCCATACTTAGGTTGTAGGTCTCCGGGACGGCTGCATGCGACCAAAAGGTGTGAGAAAGAGCGAGTGACAAGGCCCCGACGACGGCGGGCAGGCCCCAAGGCCCCTTGGTGGGGGCGCTGCTTAGCCATAACGACAGAAGCAGGAACAGATTCGCCACAGCGAGGGCGGAGATAAGGGCGTTGGTCAGGTTGACTCGGTAGGCGAACTCTCCGAGAGGTACGTGTTTGGCGGCAATGGCGATTATGTAGAAAAGCGGATGTGACAGTGCAAGGCCGAGCTTTCCCTCGATATCGTTATGCCAGACGCGATATTGAATCATACCGCTATCCTGCCAGACAGGGCCGGGCGCGCAGGTTGCTGCATAGAGCACCGCCGCCGCCGCGAAAACGAGGATGTAGCCGAGTCTAATACTGTCGTCGGTCATAGGTCTTCTGCCGGCTTTGATCATTGGCTGTCTCCACTTATGGATTCAGGCTCTCGCCTGCGAATCGACAATCGCTCAAATAGTGACAACGAGATAGTGCGTCTCGGCCCTGAAACGTACTGCTCCTTCGTAAGCAGCGGGAACGAGCAGCGTGTCACCGGCGACAAACTCGACCGGATTTCGTTCGGCATCCTCGATTGTCCCGGAACCGGAGAGGATCATGAGCGTCTTCATCTTACCCGCTGAGAGAAGCAGCTCACAGTTTTTGGCCTGGTGACGTTTGTCAACCTTGAAGTACTCGCAGTCCACCAGCCGGCCAACCGTCGTCACCGCAAGCTCCTTGGCGGCTGCGCCGAAGTGAATGCTTTCAAGGGCCTCTTCGATGTGCAGCTCTCTGGCCTTGCCGGTGTCATCCACCCTGTTGAAGTCAAAGACGCGGTAGGTCGTGTCCGAAGGCGTTTGAATCTCGGCTATCAGAATGCCTGCTCCAATGCTGTGAGGAGTGCCTGCGGGCAGGAAATGGCACTGGCCCGCCTCAACGGGCACTTTCGCCAGCATATCAGCGACGCTGCCTTTCTCTATCGCCTTGGCGAACGCCTGCCTGCTGGCGCCTTTTTTGAGACCCTTATAAATGACCGCGCCAGGCGCAGCGGATATTATGTACCAACATTCGGTTTTGGGCCGGCCTTTGCCCATCCGTCGGCAGGTCTGAGGGTCGGGGTGGACCTGCACGCTTAGAATATCCTCGGCGTCCAGAATCTTTGTCAGCAGGGGAAACGGTCCTGAGAATTTCTTGTCACCCGTAATCTCTTTGGGGTATTTTTCGATGGCCGAGGCCAGCGTCTGCCCGGCCAGCTCGCCGTTTGCGATAACGGATTTGTCATCGGGTAAATCCGCCAGCTCCCAGCTCTCACCGATTTTCGCACCAGCCGGTATGTCCTTATTGAAGACCTCTCGCAGCTTCTGGCCGCCCCAAATCCGCTCTTTGTACAATGGCTTGAATTTGAACGGGTACATTCTCATACGGGGTATTCTAACTACACAAGAGGCGATTGTCCACGATGCAAACCTGTTATTTGTCCGAGGTCTTTGGCTGCGAGTGCTGCTCGGAGAGAAACGAAATGCGGGCTGCCAGGCGGGTCAGTCGAGAAAATCACTGATGCCATCGGCAATTGCCTGCGCAAGGCGGTTCTGGAAGGAGCTGTCCCTCAGCAGCTCGGCCTCTCGCTGATTCGATAGATATCCCAATTCTATCAGAACGGCAGGTCCGCGAGTCTGTACGAGGACGCGGTAGTCTGCGTTTTGCGTCCCGCGGTTGTCTATGCCTGTCTTGGCCAGTGATTTGGCGATAGCACCGGCGGCCTGACGCGAAGACCACGACGGCGAGCGCGATACATAAATGGTGAAACCGCGGGTCGAGCTGCTGGGCGAGGAGTCGGCGTGGATGCTTACGAACAGATCGGCGTCGTATCTATTGGCGACGACGGCCCGCTCCTCAAGCTCGATGAAGGTGTCGCCATCCCGCGTCATTACCGCTTTGAAACCTTTTTGCTGGAGCAGGTATGTGACCTTCCGCGCAACGGCGAGATTGACCGTCTTCTCATAGAATCCGATGCAGCTTGTCGCCCCGGGGTCTTTGCCGCCGTGACCTGCGTCGATTACGACAGAGCCTGACGGCGGGCGCGGGCTTATCCCCGGCAGGATTGAGGTCTGCATCGCCGAGCGTATCTGCGATGCAAGCGCTCTTGGCACATAGACCTGGCCGCCTATCCTCTCGACTTCGCCGACTGTGCCGAGGGGCCTGGCGTTGACATAGACCTTGCCGCCGGTATAGGTGAAAAGCATTACGGTGTTGGCGGAGTTTTTCAGGGTGACGTGGGTTGGGCTTGATTCACTTATGCGCAGCCCCAGAAGACCCGCCAGCTCGCCAATACTGATCGGCTGCCCGGCCTGAAGGGTAGCGCCAGCGGGCCGATGGCAGCCTGCAACGGTCAGCACCGCTGCTAAGAGAGCTGTTAGTGCAAGTCGAATACGCATTAGGGAGTATTATCGGTATTTGCAGGCTTGGGACATTAGAATCTTCTGATGTGCGTTTCTACGCGCAGGCCGGGCAGAGGCCCTCAAGCCGGGTTTGCTGGCGGTGAATAAGGAAGCCCTTGTGCGCACTTTTCACCTTGGGAATTGACATTTCCGTCAGGCAGTGTGTGTTGCCGCAGCTTGTGCAGGTGAAATGCGGGTGGCACTGGGTTTCGCTGCAGTTGCGGGCCAGCTCGAAATGCCGGGCCCTTTCGTCTAGAAAGGCCTTGTGCACCAGCCCTACCTCCAGCAGACTCTCCAAAGTCCGGTAGATCGTGACTTTGTCGAAGCGTTTTTTACCCAATCGCCGGGCAATTTCGTCTTGCCGCAGGGGCTTATTGGCCCGTAGCAGGATTCTGAGCACCGCCACTCTGCCAGCGGTGCAGTAGAGCTTGGCGGATTTCAGGATTCTGCGGGCTTTCAAATCCACATTGGATTTCATTGACCGGCCTCCGTATGCCTGGCGTGACAGCATCCGACGGCTTGCGGCGAGCCGACGAACAACAGGGGAAAAACGATGTCGCTGAAGCAGCAGGGCAGCCAGACTGCTATGAATAGCACGATAAAAATGCCGATGACAGTCAGCACCGTTATTTCGCCGTGAGTGTTCATCATGATGTGTGCTGCAGATGCCCATGTGCTTATCAGTATGTGGGCTGCGTGCGGGAGTTTCGTGCGGGGCAGGAAATATGCAATCAGGATGCCGAGAAGGGCGGCGGGATTGACAATATACCATTCCTCGATAAAGCCGAGGTGAATTTCGGGCTTATCGTATCGGGCGTGTTCATTTGCGGCTGCAGCTTCGTCCGTGTGCAGGCCAGCGTGAACTTTTGCCTCGGTGGGAATCGCAACGCCGAGGATGCTCTCGCCTAAGAACGGAATGATTGAATCGCTAAGAGTGGCCGTGCCGATAGAACCGGTGTAGCCGATGATGAGCACCACAAGGAAGCTCTTCATTCTTTCGTGCAGGCGAAAAAGGGATGCAGTTATCATTGCCGAGAGCACAACGTGAGTGGGGTGGAATATGTAAAATAATCGATAGCTTGTCTGCTGCTCGAGATTTCTAAAGGCCAGCATGCAGACGATGCCCGTCAGCGCCCCGAATAAGGTGAACGGCGCGTGGTGTGTCAATTCCATCAGAATGGCTGCAAGTCTCTTCTGCATACACGCTCAATGCTCCAACATCGAACCATATACACTCTATCAAGGCCGGGTCAAGTATATGCTCTCTACGGTGAATTTGCAACTAAGTTGCAAATTTTTACTAACGTCCCAAAGGTTGGGGGCAATCTGGTTGTTCACTTCCGGAACAGCCAATAGCGTTTATCGCTTTATCCGCTACCAGCACAACGGCTCGGGGAGATTCTCGCAGCCGTCTTATTACCTGCTGTCAGCCCTAATGCGATAATGGTTCGACAAGCCCGCCATTGTCTGGGCGGGCAAGCTCACCATCCTGAGTAGCGTCGAAGGAACGCTTTCTTACCCGATAGTCTGCCGGGTGAACGGATTACCGCTGGAGTTTATCCCCTGGGGGCGGGAATGACACACCGTGCTATATTGCTGTTGCATAAGGACTTATCGTGCCGTTTCTTTGAAAGCCGGTCAGTTTGAGTAAGTGAGGAAATCGGATAAAAGCGCTGTGCAAACGCCGGGGAATATGGTATAATACTACCGGTTCGTGAAGACACGGCCGGATTTGGAGATTAAACGTGCTGATGCATAGAGGGCTGCCTCAAGCGAGGGCGTTTACGGCAAAAGCAGCTTGCTGCTCGGCCTGCTTTTTGTTCACTTTCTTGCCGGCAATCGCATCTGCGGGCACCTACAGCGGCGGCTCCGGCACTGAGGCCGAACCATTTCGGATTAGCGCCGTTCCAGACTGGCAAGAGTTGATGGCGAGCCCGGCAGACTGGGCCAGCCATTTCGTCCTGACTGCTGACATAGACCTCAACGACGTCACAATCACTCCCGTCGGGAACAGCGCCAATCAATTCACCGGCGTCTTTGACGGTAATGATTGCGTCATCCGCAACGCGGATGTGAATATGCCCGGCGTTAGCGGCGTTAGCCTGTTCGGCTATCTGGCCTCAAACGGGCAAATCAAGAATCTCGGTGTAGAGGATACTTTGATTATCGGCAAGAGTAGCGTCGGTGGCCTGGCGGCAGGAAACTCCGGCACCATTAGTAACTGCTATTCGAGCGGCTCGGTCAGCGGCACTTCCACTGTCGGAGGGCTGGCGGGATTCAACGACGGCGCTATCAGCAACTGCTATTCGACCGGCGATGTCAATGGCGTTCGTTCTGTCGGCGGCCTAGTGGGGTATAATGAAGGCGGTCTCTCGAGCTGCTATTCTACCAGCGATGTCAATGGTGTTGAATGGGCCGGTGACCTGGTAGGAACCAATTCCTATGGGGGCATAGTTCATTGCTATGCAACCGGTGACGTTAATACCGCTGGCGACTGCGCCGGCGGCCTCATCGGCAGAACTAATTCCGGCAGTGTGGCAAACTGTTATGCAACGGGCAACATCAAAGGAAAGAATTATGTCGGGGGACTGATCGGATACAATACAAGGAGCTGGGATTCTTCCCCGATTCCCACCGTTGATAATTCCTATGCAGCCGGCTCTGTTAGTGGCACCGGTAGTTATCTCGGAGGACTCGTAGGACGCAATTACGGCGGTACTATCAGGTACTGCTACTTTCTCGACCCCGCTGATGGAGGAGGGCCGGATAACGGGTATGGCACACCCTTAAATGATACACAGATGAAACAGAATAAAAGCTTCATGGGTTTTGACTTCTGGGGTGAGATATCTGATGGTACACATGAGATCTGGTTTATGCCCATGGACGGTGGATACCCGCTATTAAGCGTTTTTGAAGGTTTCCTTCCACATACTCTTCAAGGCAGCGGAACCTTTGAGAATCCATATATGATTGTTGATGTATGGGATCTTGGAGCTGTTCAGTATAATTCCGGTGCCTGTTATGATATCATTAATGATATCAATCTTGCAGGGACAACCTGGTATGTTGCACCTGTTCCAGAATTCGGGGGTATTCTTGACGGCAAAAGTCATAAGATCTCCAATTTAAATGTAATAGGATACGACTATCTTGGTCTCTTTGGCAAGATTGAGGATCCTTGCACTTCAGTAACTGATCTTGGCGTAGAGGATGTTAATATAGTTGGTAGTAGTTATCTCGGCGGATTGGTGGGTGATAACCAAGGCGGTACGATCAGCCGCTGCTATGCGAGAGGCTGCGTTACGGGAGCAGACTATTCATCTTGTGTTGGCGGACTTGTGGGACAGAATTACGAGGGCCGCGTCATCGGGTGTTATGCCGACAGTTCCGTCGTCGGAGGGAGCAACACACCACGTCTTGGGGGGTTGATCGGTTACAGTTGTTATGGAGAAATTCGTGACTGCTACGCTACGGGTTCTGTCACGGGAGATCGTGTACTCGGCGGATTAGTGGGAAGCTCTGTCAGTTATGTTTACAATTGCTATGCTACCACTGATGTTACCGGCGAAGGTAACGTCGGGGGGCTGTTAGGAGGCAATGGGAGTATTTACGAATCTAAAAGGATTGTAGGTACCGTGCGCAACTGCTATGCGCGAGGTTCTGTTCACGGGATTGGTGATGCGGAGCGTCTGGGTGGCCTGGTCGGAGCTAACAGTGGTGTAATAGTTGATTGCTGCGTGACCAGCCCTGTTACAGGGGGACAGCATTCAGCTTACATAGGCGGTCTGGCAGGATGGAACGAAGGTCAGATTTCTGGTTGTTACTCAACGGGTTCTGTCGCTGGCGATTACGACTCGGAACAAATCGGCGGTCTGGTTGGATATAACAACGGCATAATACGCAACAGCTACGCGACAGGACCTGTTAGCGCAGGTAATAGCTCGAGTGATTTAGGGGGGCTGGTGGGACAGAACGGTGAAATCATCGAAATCTGCTATGCAACGGGATTTGTTAAGGGCGGCAGCTATAATACGGAGCATCTGGGCGGTCTTTGTGGCTACAACTTACGAGACATCACCAACTGTTATTTCCTTGATCCCAACGATGGTGGCGGTCCCATAAACGGACACGGGACCGCGCTGACTTATAACCAGATGAGAGAACAGCGCAACTTCGTCGGCTTTGATTTTCTCGGCGAGGCTGCCTGCGGAACTCACGAGAGCTGGGTTATGCCCAGTGAAGGGGGATATCCAGTACTTGGCTTTTTTGCTGGTATTCGCCCACACGAACTTACCGGAAGTGGCACTCTCACTGACCCTTATCTCATCATTGACGCCAATGATCTCGGTGCTGTTGCGCACAGACCGGAGGCCTGCTATCAGCTCGTTTGTGATATTAATCTTGCAGGAACAGTCTGGTCTGTCGCTCCGATTCCAGAATTCGCAGGTGTTTTTGACGGCCGGAGTCATACAATTTCAAATGTGACCGTAAAGACTCATATAGGATCGGGCCTCGCCAAAGTAGGATACGGGTATGGGGGGATATTTGGCAGGATCATAGATCCTCGTAGTATGGTTGCCAATCTTTGTTTACAATCCGTTGATATAACTGGTTTTCCTGCAGGCGGACTGGCAGGATGCAACTATGGAATCATCAGCAACTGCTCCGTGAGCGGTAACGTAACAGGTGGAGATGAACTCGGCGGCTTGGTGGGAAACAACTACTACGGCGGCATTATCAGCAACTGCTGTGCATCTGGCTCTGTTACTGGTACGGGTGATTATCTCGGGGGATTAGCCGGATGGAACTTCAGCACCATCAACTGCTGCTATGCGGCCGACAAGGTAACTGGTGATAGTTGTCTCGGCGGCCTGGTGGGACAAAACTATGAAGGCAGCATCAGCAACTGCTATGCGACTGGCAATGTGACTGGCAGTGCCTATTGTGGTGGATTCGTGGGTTTCAATGGTAGCACTGCCGGTTCCGTCGCCTACATCACAAACAGCTATTCGACAGGTCCTGTTAAAGGTTCGGCACTCGTAGGTGGGTTTTGTGGACGTAGTAACGGCGGAAGAATATACAATGGCTACTTTCTCAATACAGGCGGAACGGATAATCGGGAGGGTGACCCGTTAACAGAAACCGAGATGAAGCGACAGAACAGCTTCGATGGGTGGGATTTCATCGGCGAGGGTGTGAATGGGGCGAATGATGTATGGACGATTGATGAAGGGGAGGATTATCCGCGGTTTGTCTGGGAGGTTGTTCGAGGGTTTGCAGGGGATGAGGTGGATTTTGGGGATTATTGCCTGCTTGCCGAGTATTGGCGGCGTGAAGATTGCGAAAGTTCGGATGATTGCAGCGGGGTGGATATCGATTTTTCGGGGGCAATAGACTTCACCGACCTGCGTGCGGTGGCTGAGCGGTGGCTCAGCGGTGCGGAGTGACTATCCAGTCAGAAAGCGTTGCGGAATTGGGAGTTGGGGGTTAGAATAATCACTTTCAACAGGTTCGCAGGACTACTTATGCTCTGCTGAGGTTGATAGTGAAGGCAAGGATTGTATTGCTATTGTTGGGGGTGGGGGTCTGCTGCATACGGTGTTGAATACGCAATATGGCGATTATGCAGAGAATATCGACTATTTCACAGTTAGAGAAGGTCAAAAAGGGCTGCGTGCTGACTATCGGCAACTTCGACGGCGTGCATCTGGGCCACCAGGAGATACTCGCCGCCGCAAAAGAAGCCGCAGCGCAGAGAGAAACTCAACTGCTTGTAATGACCTTCGAGCCGCACCCGCTTGCGGTTTTGCGCCCGGAAAAGGCGCCCGGCGTTTTGACGCCGTTGGCCCTCAAGGAGCGTCTTCTGACTGAATTGGGGGCGGATTGTATTCTTGTTGTGGAAAGCACGTCGGAGCTTCTAAGTCTTTCGGCGGAGGATTTCGTTCGGCGGTTCCTGGTTGAGAACGTCCGGCCAAGCCTTGTGGTAGAAGGCGAGAGCTTCAATTTCGGCTCCGGGCGGAGCGGCGGCATCGGCATTCTGCAGGAATTGGGCGCCGAGAATGGCTTCGCCCTCAGCGTTGTGGCGGCTAAAGAGGTTGCGTTTTCATCCGGGCGGACCGTCGAGGTATCGAGCACGATTGTCCGGAGCCTGCTGGCAAATGGCGATGTGGCCGACGCCGCCGTAGCGCTGGGCAGGCCGTACCGGCTGATAGAAAGGATCATTGCCGGTCGAGGAAAAGGCAGAAGGCTTGGTTTTCCGACGGCGAATATGAAGCTGCCGGGGCAGGTCATTCCAGCCGAGGGCGTTTATGCCGGGTTTGCAGAGGTTGCGGACACGCCGGGACAATTACTCTCGGCCATGGCCAAAAGCCCTGCTGCCTTCAGCATCGGCACTTCGGCTACCTACGGCGACGAGAATCCGCTGTTGATAGAGGCGCATTTGCTTACAGACGGCGTCGGGCGGCTGTACGATAAGTGGCTGGCGATGGACTTTGTCAAGCGGCTCCGCCCCCAGAAGAAATTCAAATCCGAGTCCGAACTGTCCGCACAGATTGCCGAAGACTGCAAGAAGGCCAGGATGTTTCTGGCCGGGGAACCACATTCAGGCGACTGAGGGCTGCGCTTGTACATAGAGCCTGCTGTCTGGCACAATAAACTGAAGAGGCGACGGCAAATATGAGAACCGTGAAGCTCATAGTGCCCTTAAGGAAAGGGCCGGTGCTTTTGGAGAACCGGCCTCTATGATCCAGCTAATTTCTTGTCAGCAACTACTTGAGCTTCCTCATCGGCTCCGCCGACATAGGATTCTATGCGTTCGATACATTCGGAAATATGGATCAGATAGAGCTTGTCGTCTTTCATAACGGCCGGGCTTCTTTGAGGATTCGATCCCTGATATACCAATGGAGAGCGTTTTTTGTGACGACGTCCACCTTTCGATGGAGCAGCTCCTGCAAATCCATCAGCAGGCCGCCGAGGTCGAACAGGCTGCGTCCCTCTTCCAAGTCAACGAGAAAATCCACATCACTTGTCTGGTCCGCGGTGCCCTGAGCCACAGAGCCGAACACGCGCACGTTGTATGCGCCGTACTTTGCAGCCAGGGCAAGTATCTCCTGCTTCTGGTCGCCGATTAGCTCGTTTATGCCCATTTTCATGCTCCGATTGCTGCAACGCAACACAACGAAGTATAAATTAGAGACAGCAGAATGTCAAACCGAAACTCGTGCAAAAGAGAAAACAGGTTCTTTTGGAGAACCGGCACTCATAGTTCCAGACGCTTGCGTTATCCGGCAGTAGCCTCCAAAGCAGTGTGTCGCTGTTGCGAATCATCCCTCTGCCTTGCTTTTGTCGGGCCAGACGATTGTGGATGTGGCAGTCTCAAATGTCCTGGTTTGAATTGTTCCAGCAGGCTCAAGGTCTGCAATTATTTGCGGCGTGAACGCCCAGGCAACTGCAAGTGCCCGATCTTACCAAGTAAATCGGTCCGGCTGATCGATTTTAGAAAATCGGCAACGGTGTTTTTATTTCTCGGCTGGTAGTATTGCAGCATCGCCGCCTGAAGCCGCTTTTCGCCGCGGCCGCGCGGCACGTAGATTTCCTTTTTTCGGGCGTCCCGGCCGGAGACATACATAGCCGCAGAAAGCGTCAGCGGAATCGGGACAAAGTCCTGTATCTGACGAGGGCGCCACGAACGAGATATAAGATACTCCGTCAGGGCCAGGGCGTCCTGTGTTGTGCAGCCGGGATGCGAGCTCATAAAGTAGGGCACCAGGTACTGCTGCTTGCCCGCTCGACGCGAGCTCTCGTTGAAACGGCCCTCAAATTCCTCAAATACGTCAAAATGCGGCTTGCACATCAAATCCAGAACGTGCGAGCAATAGTGCTCCGGCGCGACTTTCAGGTGTCCGCCGACAAAGTATCGGGTCAGAAGATCGACGTACTCTTTGCTCTGAAGGGCAAGGTCGTGCCGGATGCCCGAGGCCACGTAGATATTTATTCTTTTACCGCCGGAGTCCCGCCACCGCAGAAACGCTTCCATCATTTCCAGCAGCTCTTTATGGTCGAGCCGTAGGTTCTTGCAGGGCGACGGCAGCAGGCAGCTTGGCCGCCTGCAGTCGCCGTCGCTGCCGCACCGCATCCCGTACATATTTGCGGTCGGGCCGCCGAGATCGACTATGGTGCCGCCGAATTGGTCGTGGCGGCGGATAAGCTCCGCCTCGTTCAGGAGCGAATCGACCGAGCGCGAGATTATGTTCCTGCCCTGGTGGCAGTTGATGGAGCAGAACGAGCAGTCGCCGAAGCAGCCGCGATGCGTAACAATCGAAAATTGAACCGGTTCGAGAGCGGCGACGCCACCGAGTGCGTCATAGCGCCGGTGCCAGCGGCGTGTAAAAGGCAAATCGTACAGCGCATCCAGCTCTGCCACGGTGAGCGGCTTGGACGGCGGCATTACTACTATCGTGCCCGGCTCCTGCTCCTGTATCACCGGCGGCCCCTGTGGATGAGCGCATTTTTGATACTGCACCTGAGCCGAGATAAACAAATTGCCGTCGGCCTGAAGCTGGCAGAGCGACGGCAGCCGGACGGCATTGGCCGGGGCCGATTGGTCTTTCCGCAGCACATACGCGGTGCCGCTGATGCCCGTGAGTTCCTCAACCTGCCTGCCTGCGTTCAGGCGATCAGCGACCTGGGCAACGGCGCGTTCGGCCATACCGTAGATGAGAAGGTCGGCCTTGGCATCGACGAGGACGGCGCGTTTGAGCTTGTCCTCGATGTAGTCGTAGTGAACGAGCCGGCGCAGACTTGCTTCAAGTCCGCCGAGGATAATGGGGACATTTGGATACGCCTCCCTCGCCCGCGCTGAATAGGCAAGCAGGGGTCTGTTCGGCCGCAGCCCCACCGCGCCTGCCGCACTGTAAACATCGGTCCTGCGTCGGTTGCCCATCGAGGCGTAATCGTTCAGGCGCGAGTCGATGCAGCCCGATGTAATGCCCCAGAACAGCCGTGGCGGCTCGAGCGAGCGAAAGGCATCGACGCTGCGCCAATCCGGCTGAGCGAGCACTGCAACCCTATAACCCTGCTTCTCCAGCCATCGCCCGATTAGTGCAACGCCGAACGAAGGATGGTCAATGTATGCATCGCCTGTGATAAGTATAATATCCGCCTGCTCCCAGCGGCGCTGTTTCATTTCATCAAGCGTTGTGGGCAGGAACGCAGCGATATTTTCACCTTTCACAGCCATAATATCATTTTACCACATTCCGGCGAGGTTGGTTCAGACTTATCCGGCGCAAAGGAAAAGGCCGGCTCTTTTTGACAACCGGCCTTTATGATCGCGGGCGGAGTAAATTCCCGATTGGTCAGCGTTGCCTGTGTTGAATGAGATCGAACATGGTAACGATATGGTGCAGCATCAACTTTGCAACTCCTGCAGCAGGCGCTTCACCTGGGCGTAAAGCGCGGGAAGGTCATTTTCCACCGCAGACCATACCGCTTCAATATCTATATGGAAGTAATCGTGAACAAGTATATTGCGCATTCCGATAATTCTAAACCACGGTATATCGGGATAACGTTCTCGCAATTCATCAGAGGTTCGCGCAGCTGCTTCGCCGAGGATCTGAATATGATGCAAAATCCAGGTCTGGATGAGTTCGTCATCCTCAAAGGCAGTCCTCCCCCGAGCAGCATACTTCTGTATGCTTTCAATGGCTTCTTTAATGTCGAGCAATCTTTCCCTATCGTCTCTCATACAGGAACGGCCTCGCTCAGAACACGGTCACGGATGCGGGGTCGTAACCCTGCCGGCGTAACTACGTCAACCCTGCGACCAAGCAACTGCTGAAGCTCGTAAAGAAGTCCCCCAAGATCGAACAAGCTGCGGCCTGGCTCCAAATTCACCAGAAAGTCCACGTCGCTTGTTTCGTCCGCTGTGCCGCGAGCAACGGAGCCGAATACCCGCACATTATATGCGCCGTATTTTGCAGCCAGGGCGAATATCTGCTGCTTTTGATCGGCGATTAGTTCGTTTATACCCATCGTTATGCCCCGATTGCCCGAAGAGAACACTATAAAGTCTAAATGCCACAGGGTTTTGTGTCAATTCAAAATCCGGTGCAAAGGAAAAGGCCGGCCCCCTTTGGGGACCGGCCTTTATAATCCTGGCGATGACCTACTCTCGCCGCAAAGCGACTACCATCGGCCTGAGCGGGCTTAGCTTCTGAGTTCGGAATGGGATCAGGCGTTTCCCCGTCAGTATAGTCGCCAGGAAGTTCGTTATCCCGCACCTACTTTGACAAACCACAATCAAATAAATCTGAAGGTCCGTATTAAAACACAGCCAACAAGAATATCCGACCGCAAATTATCAAAGTAGGTGCGGGATTAATTCAAAAATCAAAGTGCAAAATGCAAAATTTAGGAAGTCATTGCCGCAAAGCGGCAATTCCACAATTTTGATTTTTCATTTTTGACTTTTGAGCTTTATACTATATGCAGATGCGATGGGACCCCATTTTGCGATCTTCTGCAAAACGGGAACCCGAATACGAGCGCACAGACCCTTCAACCAAGGATTGATATGGTCAAGTAATTGAGCGTTAGTACCGGTTAGCTGAACGCATTTCTGCGCTTACACATCCGGCCTATCAACCTGGTAGTCTATCAGGGCTCTTCATCCCGCACCTGTTTTGACCAG
>Ga0315275_10000989_pt1 | contig 24390 bp, 22 predicted proteins | sample YL17G03_0_MG_FD_205557 | JGI IMG/M metagenome (GOLD analysis project Ga0315275, IMG submission 205557) | Sediment microbial communities from Yellowstone Lake, YNP, Wyoming, USA - YL17G03_0 | ecosystem: Environmental > Aquatic > Freshwater > Lake > Sediment | place: USA: Wyoming | collected...
CCGTATAATCATCAGCCGGGACATAGACTGCCTGCACTGAAGTAATTGAACCCTTTTTGGTTGACGTTATCCGTTCCTGAAGTGCTCCCATTTCTGATGCAAGTGTCGGTTGATACCCGACAGCCGATGGAATACGTCCGAGAAGTGCCGAAACTTCGCTTCCGGCTTGTGCAAACCGGAAAATATTATCGATAAACAATAGCACATCCTGCCCGGCTTCATCTCTAAAATATTCAGCCATAGTAAGGCCTGTGAGAGCTACCCGCAGACGTGAACCGGGAGGTTCATTCATCTGACCAAATACCATAGCAGTTTTATTGATGACCCCTGATTCCTTCATCTCCCGATACAAATCATTTCCTTCGCGGGATCGTTCTCCAACTCCGGCAAATACAGACACTCCTCCATGAACTTCAGCAACATTATGTATAAGTTCCTGAATAAGAACAGTTTTACCGATACCAGCTCCTCCGAAAATAGCAACTTTTCCTCCTTTCACAAATGGCGCAATAAGATCAATGACTTTAATTCCCGTCTCTAGTATCTCGAGTTTTATGCTTTGCTCGGTCAATTTCGGAGCACTTCGATGAATTGGATAATACGTCGATGTTTTTACTTCACCTTTATCATCAATTGGATCACCTACAACGTTAAAAAGCCTTCCAAGTGTTTTTTTACCAACAGGGACTGTAATTGGATGAAGTGTTGCTACTACTTTATCTCCCCGTTTTAATCCATCTGATGGGCCAAGAGCAATACAACGAACAGTATTCTCTCCTACATGAGAAGCAACTTCCAATATGAGAATTTTTGTTTGAGTGAACGCGCTTTTCACTTCTAATGCCTCGTATAAAGAAGGAAGATAGGTTTCACCAAACTCTACATCAATAACAGCTCCGAAGATTTGCGAAATTGTTCCGATGTATTTTGCTTGTAATTCTTTCTTTTTCATATCGTAACTCCTTTATATAGTTATTCAGCAGCCAACCTTGCGGTGACTAGGTCAGCTATTTCATAGGTTATTTTTGCCTGCCGTTCTTTATTGTATATAAGCGTTAATTCATCAATAAGAGATAGGGCATTATCCGTTGCATTTCTCATAGCTACCATTCGTGCTGAATGCTCGCTCGCTTCAGATTGAAGGATTGCATCCCGTAATTGGTTTTCAATGTAATGAGGAAGAAGAGCATCAAACACTTCCTTTTTAGATGGTTCAATGAGACTTTCTTGTCCGTGTGGTTGAATAGTATCATTTGTATCAATTGTTGAAATGGTTAACGGAAGAAGTGTTTTTTTTCTAGGCTGTTGCTGTAAAGCGGATTTAAATTCATTGCTTACGATATCAACGCCGTCATAAGACCCCCGTAAATATTCTTTAGTAAATAATTCTGTTAATGCTGGCACAGCATCGATAAATGGAGGGGTAGAAAAATCAGCAAGTAACTTTCCGCCAAGCCGGACAACAGTTTCAGCACCTTTTTTCCCAATGGTAATGGTATCAATTGCGGGTAGTGTTTGAAATGTTCGCATATAGTAACGAAATAAATTGCTATTAAGTCCTCCGCACAGCCCTTTATTTGTTGAAATGAGTATGACTAACCGTTTACCTGTCAAAACCTGTGGTTTTGTTAAATAGGGATGAATAGCCGTATCAACGCTCGTTGAGGAGCGAATGACCATGTCATAAATTTTTTGTGCATATAGTTTTCCGGATAGTGCAGCTGCCTGTGCCTTTTTCATTTTTGAAGCGGCCACCAGCTCCATTGCTTTGGTTATTTGAGCAATGTTTTTTGCTGACTTGATTCTTCGTCTAATAATCCGGATGCTTGCCATACTATTTCCACGTTTTTTTGAATGTTTCTATAAACGTTTGTAATTCTTTTTCAATTTCGGCAGTTATTTGTCGTTCTTTTAGTAGGAGTGTTCCTACTTTCTTTCCGTCCCGTTTGAAAAACGTCAGAAGATCAGATTCAAACCGTCCGATATCTCCAATTGCGACAGAATCCATATGCCCGTTTGCTCCAGCCCACATAAGAATGACCTGTAATTCTACAGTAATTGGAGCAAATAGGTCTTGCTTTAATACTTCCATCATACGTGCTCCGCGATCAATTTGTTTTCGTGTTGTTTCATCAAGATCAGAACTGAATTGCGCAAACGCAGCAAGTTCCCGATATTGGGCAAGGTCCAGCTTCAGATTTCCGGCAACTTTCTTCATGGCTTTCATTTGTGCATTTCCTCCAACACGGGAAACAGACAACCCTACGTTGATTGCCGGCCGTTGACCTGTATTAAACAGATCTGATTCCAAATATATCTGTCCATCAGTAATGGAAATAACGTTGGTGGGAATATATGCAGATACGTCATTTGCCTGTGTTTCAATAATCGGAAGCGCCGTTAACGATCCTCCGCCGTGAGCTTTATCAAGTCGACACGCACGTTCTAGTAGTCGGCTATGAAGATAAAATACATCTCCGGGGTATGCTTCACGGCCTGATGGACGGCGAAGCGTTAATGATATTTGTCTATATGCCCATGCATGTTTCGTCAAATCATCATAGATCACTAGTGCATCTTTGCCCTGATCCATAAAATATTCACCGATTGCACACCCTGCGTAAGGCGCTAGATATTGAAATGCCGCCGGATCACTGGCAGAGGCTGAAACGATAATTGTATGTCCCATTGCATCATGTTTTTCTAAATCAGAAATAATGTGAGCAATACGGGATATTTTTTGACCGATAGCAACATATATACAGATAACATTTTCTTTCCCTTGGTTAATAATTGTATCGATTGCGATAGCAGTTTTCCCTGTATTTCTGTCCCCGATAATAAGTTCCCGTTGTCCCCGTCCGATAGGAATAATTGCATCAATTGCTTTAATGCCGGTTTGGAGTGGCATACTCACTGGTTCACGATACATGACGCTTGGTGCAATTTTTTCTATTGGATAGCTCTTTTTAGGGGTAATTGTTCCTTTTCCATCAATAGGAACTCCCAAAGGATTTACCACTCTTCCAATCAATGATTCTCCCACAGGCATGTACAGAAGTTCTCCTGTAGACTCAACTTCTTCTCCTTCATGGAGTCCCAGATAATCTCCGAGCACTATTGCTCCGATTTCATCTTCTTCAAGGTTAATAACAAATCCTGTGACGCCATTTTTAAACAAAATTTTTTCTAGATATGCAACTTCGGGAAGTCCGCTTATTTTTACCACTCCGTCAGCAATTGCCGTAATTTGTCCAATATGCCGTGCTTTTATACGGGATGTGTATCCTTGAATTTTTTTTGTTAATTCGGTTGCTATTAATTTACTGAAATCACTATTCATACATTACTCCATAAGCATATGAGACATATTTTGTACTGTTTTAAGAAATGTCATATCGACAACCCAATTGCGTATCTGAATCTTCATTCCTCCGAGTACACTGGGGGTAATAGTTGAAATAACTGTTATTTCATGACCGCTGGTGCGGGTTAATGTTTTTTGAATTTGGCTTTTCTCTTCTATGGATAAAGGAACAGCACTATATACATGCGCAGTAATATCATCTTGGGCATCTTCCGATACCCTAGATAATAATTTCCGCAGCTGCGGAACCGCTTGAACAGCCTGTTCTCCTTTTTGTATGTATGAAACAACGTCGTGAATAAATCCCCGAGCGTGTTTTGTTAATTTAGCCATAGAGTTTAGGTATCATTACCGAATGGATTCCAAATCTCTCATCTGTTTTTTGAGAGTCGCGTGTTGCAATTCTTTTGACATAACAGTCCCTAATATCCGTTTTGTCATTTCGACTGCAAGCGACACCGCCTCATGACGGACTTGTTTTTCCATTGATAATTTAAGCTCAGCTATTTCCTGTTTAGCTTTCTCAATCATGTCATCGGATTTTTTTCGTGTCTCTTCCAAAATAACATGTTCTTCGCTTTTTGCATGTTTTTTTGCTTCATCAATCAATTTCAACGCACCTATTCTTGCATCTTCCATCAATCGTGCTTTCTTTTCATCCATTTTTCCCCATTCTAACCGCATCTTTTCTGTTAATTCCAATCCTTCCTCTATTTTTTTCTTTCTCTTTTCCAGCATGCCAAGAATTGGCTTATACATGAGCCAATTCAATAACACCATGATGATAGCAAAATTAACGAGCTGAGCAACAAACAAACTCGGCTCTATACCTAATTTATCCATAATTTCCCTTTTTAGACGAATTTAATAATAAGCGCTGTTACCAATCCGTAAATAGCAATAGCTTCAGCAAACGCAACACCCAAAATCATGCTCGTTCGGACATCTGATGCTGATTCCGGATTGCGGCCAATTGCTTCAACAGCTTTTGCTGTAATCTTACCAATAGCTATTGCCGGAAAAATACCTCCAATAGCAATTGTTGCTCCTGACATAATAAGTCTCCATGTATCTAAATCCATATGACACCTCCTTTCTATATCTATTTATTCATCATGCGCAAGCGAGACATTAATAAATACTGATGTTAATGTTGAAAATACTAAGGCTTGAATAAACCCAATAAATAATTCTAACATAAGAAATGGCATCGGTGCGATAAAAGGCATAAGAAATGCCATCACTGCAAGGAGCACTTCACCTGCAAAAATATTTCCAAATAAACGGAATGCAAATGAGATGACTTTAGAAAGATCCGATAAAATTTCCAAAAATCCTACAAATCCTAGGATCGGATTTTTTATGTTAATAAATCGATGACTATATTTTAATCCCAATGTTTTAAAGCCAAAATATTGCATGGCTATCACAGCAATAACTGCAAGCGCGATCGTCATATTAAGGTCAGCTGTCGGACCTCGAAGAAGCGGTACAAATGCTGTTGGTTCAGTAAATCCGATGGTACCAACACCGGGTAACAGACCGCTCCAATTTGAAACAATTATAAATAAGAATAATGAAGCGACTAATGGAAAAATCATTTTCACATGGCGGCCGACAACAGTTGAAAAAAAGGAATATAACCCTTCCAATACTATTTCCACGATCGATTGAACATTATTTGGAATAAGGGACAGTTTGGCAGTAGATGCAATGGCTAAAACAAGTAATATGACCATCACTCCCCACGTCATAAGAAGCGAATTGGTAACCGGTAGCGGCCCAATATGAGCTATTGTTTCAGCAGCGAGCGATATATGTAACATACAATTAGTTCTTTGATTTTTTTACAATCGTCTTAATAACTTCTATGAAATTGATCATAGATATAACGCATCCAACCATAAGTAATGACAGCGTCATTTTAGGATACATGTTCCAGGAATCATCAAGATATTTACCAATGAGTGTACAAAGCACAATTGGTATTGATATCGCAAAACCAAGTCCCCCTACAACCCCAAGATAGTACGTGGTACTATTCCGGGCTTTTTGTTCCTGATTCTCTTTTGACTGCCGATTTTTAATGCGCGTATCACCCGATAATAATACTTCGAACCTATTATCTAATCCCTGATGCTTATGTTCATAACTCTTTCGCATGAAACTAAAAAACGCCATGATTTACATGGAATACGTTTATTGTAACGAATATATAATTTTTCTGTCAATGCGTAAAATCTATGTATGTACCGCTCTCAACAATAATTGTATATCGATCTTCGCGCTCATCAATGCGGCCATGAATTTTCAAAATTGTATCTCCTACCCACAGAGACGGTTGTTCAGCAAATAATTTAGGAAAAACTACACATTCTATAGTACCGGTTAAATCTTGAAGTTTGACAAAAGCCATCTCATTATTCCCTGCTTTAGTAAAGATTTTTTTAACATCGACAACTAATCCGGCCATAACCACCTTCGATCCGACCAAATCTTGGGTAATTGATCCAATGCTTTGAAGATTCATGGCAGTTAGTTGCTTCTCATAAAAAGATAACGGGTGAGCAGTGAGATAAAATCCTAGGAGTTCTTTTTCAAAGGATAGGAGCTGTGAATTTGTCATTTCAGGTATATCAGGTAACGTATCAGTGAAACTTTCTTTTTTGGTATCGTCACTATCAAATAGTCCAGATTGACCCTTTAACTTTGCAGTTTTTTTCTTATGCATGCCATCAATAAGTTCCGAAAGCACACTTAATAGTTGTGCACGTTTCCCAAAAGCATCCATCGCTCCTGCTTTGATCAAGCTTTCAAGTGTTTTTTTATTCACTTTAGATAAATCAACCCGGGTAAGAATGTCGCTAAGCGACATAAACTTTTTCTTCGTGGCTCTCGTTTTCAAAATACTTTCTATAGCGGCGCTTCCCACGTTTTTGATAGCGGACAAACCAAATAGGATACGGCCATTTTCTATAGAAAATTCAATATCTGACGTATTAATATCAGGCGGAAGAATAGCAAGGTTCATTCGACGACATTCAGAAATAATACTGGAAATCTTATCATCTCTTGTTGAACCGGTATTGGACCTCGATTCGGCTGTTAATACCGCGGTCATATATTCAACCGGATAATTAGCTTTAAGATATGCTGTTTGGTAAGCAATCATTGCATAACAAGCAGCATGAGCTTTATTAAATCCATATCCGGCAAAGGGTTCAATGAGCGTAAATATTTCTTCTGCCTTTGTATGCGATAATCCATTCTTTACGCATCCATTGATAAACTTCTCTTTCTGTTTTTTCATTTCCGTTGGAATTTTCTTTCCCACTGCTTTTCGTAGTTTATCCGCGTCCCCCCAGGAATACCCTGCTACCGTTATGGCAGTTAATAACACGTCGTCTTGATAGGCAATAATTCCATATGATTGTTTTAACACGTCTTTTAACCTGGGATCCGGATATACAATTTGAGATGGATCATGTTTTCTCTTGATAAATTCTGGAATAACGAGCATTGGTCCCGGTCGAAAAAGCGCTACCATAGCCATGAGATCAAATATAGAGGATGGTTCGAGTTCCTTGATATATCGCCGCATACCTGACGATTCGAGTTGAAATATTCCTGTTGTTTCCGCCATGGATAACATCCTAAATGTTTTTTTATCATTAAGAGGTATTGATTGAATATCTATTCCGATGTTTTTCGTTTGGCGAATAAAGTCTATGGCTTGAGACAAGATCGTTAAATTTCTCAGGCCCAAAAAATCCATTTTCAACAATCCTACTCCATATTCTCCCACTGTGTACATATCGTATTGGGTTATTATGCGTTCTCCACGGGATTCTTTTTGTAATGGTGTATGCTCAACAAGCGCACTATCTGAAATAACCACTCCTGCTGCGTGAACAGAAGCATGACGGGCGACTCCTTCTAGTTTTTTGGCAACATCAATAAGCCGTTTTGTCTCCGGTTCTGATTGATACGCAAGAGCCAATTCTGTTGATTGGACGAGGGCTTTTTCCAAAGTCATTGCATTTCCCTGCACCCCAAGTGGAATCATTTTTGAAATACGGTCCGGTTTTGCATATGGCATACCAAGAGCCCGGCCTGCATCACGAATGGCTCCTTTAGCTTCCATGGTTCCAAACGTAATAATTTGTGCTACCTTATCAGCGCCGAATTTTTCGGTAACATACTTAATGACTTCATCCCGTTTATCATCAGCGAAATCCAAATCGATATCCGGAGCTGACGGACGTTCCGGATTTAAAAACCGTTCAAAAGGTAATTTAAAGAAAAAAGGATCAATACCGGTAATATTTAGTATGTAGCAGACAACAGATCCGGCTGCTGATCCTCGTCCCGGGCCTACTGCTATGCCGTGTGTTTTCGACCAATTCACAAAATCCTGGACAATAAGAAAATATGGCGCAAATTTCTTTTTCGTTATAATATCAAGTTCATATTCGATGCGATTTCTGATTTCATCAGTTATTTTTGGATACCTCGTTGGTAAACGTTCTTCCACAAGTGTCCGTAAATATGCTTCCGGTGTCAGACCATCCGGAACCGGATATTTGGGAAGATACCACTTTCCAACAGACAAGGCGATATTGCACATAGAAGCTATACGAACCGTATTTTCTAAAGCTTGGGGGATGTCAGCAAATAATTCTTTCATCTCTTCCGGGCTTTTCATATAGAAATCCGGGCAACTAATCATAGAAAGCGGACGATGAGGCTCGAGAACCGTATGTTGCGTTTGAACACATAAAAGAATATCTTGCGCTTCTGCATCATCTGCATTGACATAATGAATATCATTAGTGGCTACCAGTGGAAGACCTAATTTTTTTGCAAGGGCAATTAATTTTTTATTTACTTCTTCTTGTTCTGATATTTGTTCATGCCGTTGGATTTCAATATAATAATGATCCGGTCCAAAAAGGTCAGCGTACTTTCTAGCTATTGTTTCTGCTTCTTTCACTTCGTCTCGAAGGAGTAACTGCGACAATTGGCCATGAAGGCATGCAGATAAGCATATGAGATTCTCATGATATGTGACCAATGTTTCCCAATCAATTCTTGGTTTGTAATAAAAACCTTCTAAATGAGCGATTGTCACAAGCTTCATGAGATTTTGATATCCATGCGCATTTTTAGCCAGAAGGACAAGATGATAGGGATCGGTATCCACTTGCCCTTCTTTATCCAATCTGCTTCTTCTCGTTACATACGTTTCTACACCGATAATAGGTTTCATTCCTGCCGCAACCGCTTTCATATAAAACTTAAAACTGCCGTACATCGCACCATGATCAGTAACAGCAAGAGTATCCATACCTAATAATTTCGCTTTTTCAATAAGGTAATCGAGTTTACCTAATCCATCTAGAAGTGAAAATTCGCTATGTGTATGAAGATGAACAAAATCTGCTGCCATAGTTTATCCCAGCCTCTTTTTTAGCTCCGTCTCAATAAAACTCGCATCACCTTTGCCTTTGAGCTCTTGTTTTACCATTCCCACCAAAAACATTAAGACTGTGGTCTTCCCCTTTTTGTAATCTCCTATTGCTTTTGTCTGAACGCGCAGCACCGTTTGTATTGCTTGCCTGACAAGATTTGGATCAATTTGTTTTTGCCTTTGTTTAGAGATAAGTTCTTCAATTAATTGTTTTGGTGATAATTCCGTTTTCTCCTGTTGATTGATAATTCGGCGTGCAATGTGAGTTGGCGCAATTATCGCGGTTTCTTTTGTTCCTTGAGCAAGCGACACACAGCTTTCAAAATAGTCGGCTGATGTTTTTTCTTCAACAATTTGTATTGCTTCTTGTTCATTAAGATTATATTCCTTAACAAAACGAGAGACTTTCGCATCAGGCAATTCCTGCAATGTGTTTCGAATTTCCTCAACATAGCTCTTTGTTAACCGGATAGTAGGAATATCGGGATCCGGAAAATACCGGTAATCTTGCGCCTCTTCTTTACTCCTTTGAGAAATAGTCGATGATGTTGCTTCCGCATATCCCCGAGTTTCCTGCACTGGAGTTTGACCGTGCTGAAGAAGGTCGATATGACGGTTTGTTTCAAAATCAATTGCTTTTTTGACGAAGTTAAAGGAATTAATGTTTTTTACTTCTACTTTGTATGTTGGTAATTTTTTAACATTACTTTTTCTAACGGATATGTTCGGTTCCAACCGCATACTTCCTTTTTCCATGTCTGCGCTTGATATTCCTAAATAACGAATCAGCTGATGCAATTTTTTCAAAAACAATTTGGCGTGTTCTCCAGAATGAATATCCGGTTCTGTCACAATTTCAACGAGTGGAACTCCGCAGCGGTTAAAATCCACAAGTGTCACTTTTTTTCCGTCAATGATAGCATGTTGTAATTTTCCTGTGTCTTCTTCGAGATGAACACGTTGGATCCGAACGTCACCAAGTAAGGTCTTTACAATACCCTTTTTACAAAACGGCAAATCATATTGAGATATTTGATATCCTTTGGCAAGGTCCGGATAAAAATAGTGTTTTCGGTCAAACTTAGAATACGGTTGGATTTCACATCCAAGAGCTAAACCTAATTTGATAGTCCATTCAATTGCTTTTGCATTTGGAACTGGCAAAGCTCCCGGCATACCAAGACACGTAGGACATGTATATATATTCGGTTTTGTTGCTCCAAAAGGGTCGTTTATACAACCGCAGAACATTTTGGAACTTGTTGCCAATTCCACATGTATTTCCATTCCGACAATCGTTGTATATTCATTCATACGTATATTCTCCATGAATTCCACGGGGTTTCAGATTCATACAAGTGTGCTGCTTGTATCATTTTCTCTTCCTGCCACCAGGAAGCAACTATGTTCATACCGAGATAAAGATTAGTTTGTTCATCTTTGTAACACGGAACTGAAATTCCGGGTAAACCTGAAATACTTGTTGGCTCCAAAAGCATATCTTCTAATTCTCCAAACATGGGATTACCGATGCTTGCTCCAAGCGGTTCTGCATACGAAGGCGTGGTTGGCGAGATGAGTAGATCATACCCTTCAAATAGTTGTTCAAAATTTTGAAGATACAAGTTTCGAACTTGTTGGGCTTTGATGTAATACTTGTCTGCGTATCCTTTAGATAAGGTAAACGTTCCTAGCATAATACGGCGTTTTGCCTCTACGCCGAAGTATTCTCGATTTTGTCCATACCGTATACCATCATACCGAGCAAGATTACTTGAGACTTCACTACGTTGAACCACGGTATACACACCGATAGAAAAGTCATGTTTGAGTATTTTTCCTTTTTCAAGTTTTTCAGTGACTGGAACGATTGTTACCTGTGCGCCGTACTTTTCAAATAGTTTTCCTGCTTCTAGTATCTGTTTTGTTACTTTTTTATCTATTAAATCAGGATGATCTGTATAACAGATACCAATACGCATTCCTTTCACACCTTGTCTAATGGTTTTTGTAACCTGAGGTACTTCTTTTTTCGGAGTTGTTGCATCCAAATCATCGTGCCCTGCAATCTGCTCAAACAATATTGATACATCTTCAACAGTTTTTCCAATGGGTCCCGGACTATCTGTAGAGGAAGCCATGGAGACTACGCCGAACCGACTCACTCGTCCGTAAGTTGGTTTGAGTCCAACTACTCCGCACCACGAAGCTGGCTGCCGGATTGATCCTGCTGTTTCCGAACCAACAGCTGCCGTACACATATTAGCAGCTATTGCAGCGCTACTTCCGCCGGATGATCCACCGGGAAGATATTTGATATTTCGAGGATTTAACGTTCGTCCAAAGTCCGATGTTTCTGTGCTTGAACCGTGCGCCCATGCATCCATATTTGTTTTACCAATAACAACTCCACCTGATTGCATTAATTTTTTTGTCACTGTTGATTCATAGGGAGACATAAATCCTTTGAGTACACTGCTTGCTGCGGTAGTTGGAAGTTCTTTTGTTAAAAAATTATCTTTTACTGCAATAGGAATTCCGGCTAGTGGTGTATCAAGAAGTTTTCCTGCTTTTTGGAGCGCTTGTTTATCAAGACTCAGATAGATATTAAATGTTTTGTTTGACTCTTGTATCTGCTTTTCTATGGCAAGATATAGCTCTTTATGCGAAAACTCTTTCGCCTTTATTTTTTTTATAGTTTCTACTAACGTTAATTTGTTTAACATACCTATTTATCAAGCACTTGATCAACCATAAAGTACCCATTATGAGTTCTACGGGCATTCCGTAGTGCTTCTTCTTGAGAAAACATACGTTCTTTTTGCACTTCATCGCTTCGCATAACACTTTCAAGACCTGTTACTTGTCCAACCGGATCCACTGATGACGTATCAACTAAAGCTAAGTGATCAACCACTTCTAATACTTTTGTGAATTCTTTAGCAAGATTTACTGTTTCTTTATCGGTAATCGGGATATTTGAAAGTGTTGCAATATGAGAAACAATATCTGAAGTTACTTGTGTTTTGGATTGCATACTGTACCCATTCTACCGTAAAATAAGTCTATAACCTAATCGTTTCAACATATAATCATGTGCTTTCCATTCCAGCGCATCATCGAGTTTCTTTAAACGGATTGTTTTATGATATTTTTGTTTTAGCGCCTGACTAATCAACCAATCTGCAATATGAGGGTTTTTTGATAAGAATGGCCCGTGGGAATAGGTGGCTATACAATTTTTATACACCGCTCCCTCTGTTTTATCTTCTCCGTTATTTCCTTTTCCAATAATCACTTTTCCAAAGGGTTTAATACTCTTTCCGAGATACGTTCGCCCTCCGTGGTTCTCAAATCCAACGACCGTTGTTCTTTTCTGTGAATTGACTTCAACAACCATATTCCCAATACACCGCGGTTTATCATAGCCAAAATGTTTGGTGACCATATCAAATATTCCCAATCCATGAAGTACTGTTCCATCACCAGTCATATATGAACGACCAAGCAGTTGTGGAGACCCGCAAACAAATAAACCCGGCGTTCCATTATCTATCATTTGCTTCAGAACTGGACCAATGCGTTTCTGTAAATCGGATATTAATATTGTTTGTTGCCGATCCTGTGCACCACCACCAAATAACAAATTGACAGTTGACAGTTGACAGTTGACAGTTGAAAAATCAATTGGAATAATTTTGCAGTCAACACCTCGCCACTGACAACGTTTTCTAAGAATAAAAATATTTCCACGATCTCCGTAGGTAGACATAAGCTCTGGGTATAGCCAACCGATGGTAAGTTTATAGTTCATAGTTAAAAAATGCTTTTACCGGTAATTATTTTTCGTACGTCGAGCATTGCTGAATAGGTTGCAAGAATCCACAACGTCTCATCACTTTGAGTTTTAGCCAGTGCCGCATCTAAAGATGAGGCTAATGAATCAAAGATTGTTATTCGTTCCAGATTTGTTACAGCGTATTTCAAACGTATCGCCATATCAAACACTCTATCTCCGGAAATAATTATTTCTCTTTTTTGTTCATCGAGAAGTTCAAAATCAACATCCCAAATCCAGCTCACATCGGTTCCATCCGGAATCCTATCATTAAGAAGAAGTAATACCGGTCCTTTATCCTTCGAATCCAAATACGTTTGCAATGATTCATTGAATCCTGTAGGATTTTTCGATAATACTATTCGAACTTTTTTTCCGCGGGCGAACATTCGTTCCATGCGACCGAAGGCCGGTGTAAATGATGCCAAGGCGCTTTGAATACCGGTTGTTTCAAATTGAAGAACAACTCCCACCGCTGCAGCCGAAATGGCGTTATATTGATTATATATCCCCTCGATAGGACATTGATAATCTTTTGAGGTTATTGTTACATCAGGATGCGTAAATCCACATGATCCGCATGACCATTTACCTAAATGGGAATAATAGAACCCGCCGTAGGTCAATCGTGTCCCACACTTTGGACAATATATTGTATCTGTTGCGTGCTGCATAACCTTCCTATAAAGCGAAGAATTTTCGATACCGATATATACTTTTTTCGCTTGCAGTTGTTCGCAAATAGCCGTTATCAATGGATCATCTGCATTTGCTATAAGAGTTGTTTTTTCAGTCAGCGTTGAAAAAGATTTTTTCCATTTCCCTGCGATAGCATCAACTTCTCCATATCGATCAAGTTGATCTCGAAACAAGTTAAGGAGCACAATCATCTTGGGTTCAATATACGATAATAGTATTGGGAGTACATTTTCATCAACTTCAAATATTCCCCAATCTTTGTTCGTTGAAAGTAATAACGCAGATACAACACCATTTAATAAATTTGCTCCAGAAGCATTATGAATAACAGAAGCTCCTTGAGATTCAATAATTTTTTTAATCATCAGGGATGTTGTTGTTTTCCCGTTCGTTCCAGCCACTAAAATAATTCCCTTGCGGAGTTTATGAGTTAGGTCTTTTAAAATATTTGGGTATATGCGAAGCGCAATTTCACCAGCCCACGTTCCTCCTGCTCCTTTATGAAAAACTGTGCTTACGCATGAAACAATCCGTCCAATTGAAACGGCAAGATTATATCTCATTAAAATTGCACTTTTACGGCTTCCCGCTCAGCGCCTTCTGTTTTAAAGAATGGTTTTTCCTTAAATCCCAACGCTCCGGCGATAACAGTGTTTGGAAACACACGGACTTTTACATTAAAATCCGTAACTGTTGAATTATAGAATTGCCGGGAATAGGCAATTTTATCTTCCGTATCAGCTAATTGATTTTGTAATTGAACAAAATTTTCATTTGCTTTCAGCTGTGGATAATTTTCCGCTACTGCAAAAAGAGACTTGAGCGCACTTGATAATCCGTCGCTTGCTTTTGCCATTGTTTGCGGCGTTTCTGCATTCATCATTGCCGACCGGGCTTTCGTCACATTTTCAAACACGGATTTCTCATGTTTTGCATATCCCTTAACAGACGTTACGATATTTGGGATAAGATCAGTCCGCCTCTTTAACTGTACGTCTATCTGACTCCATGCCTCATCAATTTGAGTGGACATGGTGATAAGAGCGTTATAGAGAGACCAGAGAAATAATATAACAGCGACTATTCCGATTATTAGTATAACTATTGGTGACATATATAAACCTCCTTTATGGCATAAGCCATGATTTGATTTTATTATACGATAGCGTATTGATTATGTCATCTTTTTGAGCCCACCCGCGTCTGGCTACACTGACTCCATATTGCATTAAATGCATAATGCCAAGAGAGTGGGCATCAGTATTAATAATCAGCGGTATATGATTTTGCACCGCTGTATACACCAGTGCATCCGGTAAATCCAGCCGGTAGGGTTGAGCATTGATTTCTAAAGCAATATTTCTCTGTTTACAAACAGTAAAGATTTCCTCCCAATCAAGTTCATATCCTTCCCGTTTTGTTAATAGGCGTCCTGTTGGGTGGCCAACGATTTTTATTTTTGGGTGGGAAAGCATTGCTTTAGCTATTCGCTTTGTCATTTCTAATCGTGTTTGCTGAAAACTGGAATGTATAGATATAATTGCAGCATCAATATACTCAAAAGCTTCAGTTGGGAGCGCTAGTTCGCCATTTGGTTGAATATCAATTTCTAACATTATAAATAATTGAACATTTTTAGTGTTCTTTTTCTTCCATGAGGAATATTTGTCTTCATAATATTCCTTACGTCGCTTCATAATGCCAATTATCTCTTTTTCCGAATGGTTTCCCATACTTGGATTGTGGTCACTTATGCCAATATATTCATACCCAAGTTGAGAGGCAGTATCTAATATTTGAGGTATACTGCTATTGCCAAGATCATGAGACGGCTCGAGATTATATGACGTATGAATATGGAGATCGCCTTTGATATCCTGATCCTCAACGAGATGTGGTAATTTGTGTTGGATAGCAGCTTCGATTTCTCCACGGTCTTCCCGAAGTTCAGGCGCAATCCAGTCCATGCCTAACTCATTATAAAAATCTTCTTCTTTTGCATACTTTTTGAGCGTCTCCTTTGAACCTTTAATGATTTTAATACCATATTCTGAAAGCGACTTATGTTTGGTCAGTGCGTAGGTGCGAAGCCGAATATTATGATTTTTGGAGCCTGTGAAGTACTGAAGCATCGCTCCGTATGAATCCTTATCCTGCACCCGCATGTCTACTTGTCGGCCGTTGGTGAGGAAAAGTGATGCGCCTGTCGGACCTTTTTCAATAATCTTCTCATGTCGATACGAACAGAAGTGATCAATTGCTTTTGCAGTATCATCAGCAATAACCGTAAGATCAATGTCGCCTATTGTTGCAACACGCCTACGTAAGCTCCCTAATACATCAACTCTTTGTATATGTTTATTTCCTAAAAGATACGTCTGTATGGTATTTGCAATTTCATCAGCTTCAAATAGAGTAATTCTATTTTCTTTTATACCGCCTTTTTGGTAACTTTGGATGTTTTTAATGATCTCTTCTTCTGATTTCTCTCCAAATCCCTCTATTGAAGCGATTTTATGAACTATTCCTGCCTTCAATAGGTCTTTAATGACCGTATTGTCATTCATGAGCTTTAATTCTGTTACAAGCCGGTATGCGCGCTTAGGACCGATCCCAGGAACGAGAAGAAGCGGGAATATGCTCGCCGGCACCTGTACAAGTGTTTTATCAAAGTGTTTCGCGTGTCCTGTCCGGAATAACTCATCCAAATGACCGGCTATTGTCGGTCCTATTCCCGGTATCTCATTGATTTTTCCGTCATCCCAGTAGTCTTTTGCTTCACTTGTTAGGTGTTCGATGCTATCAGCAGCTTTCTCATATGCAATGATCCGAAATCGATTCTCTCCTTTGATCTGGTACACTGCAGCAATATCTCGAAATAACTGGGCCAATTGAAGATTAGTCATACATTAAGTATAATACAAAAGCATTTGGGATCGTAGCTCAGCCCGGTTAGAGCGCTTCCCTGTCAAGGAAGAGGTCGAGGGTTCGAACCCCTTCGGTCCCGCAGAATCGCGAATGAGAGCATTTTTTATCACTGCCTGGAACGGAGGCGTTCTTCTTGAAAACTATAAAAAAAATAACTCAACATACGGATAATATCGCATCATTTATTGTAGGGGCTGTTTTTATTATCATTATTGGAATCTTGTTCTATTCGATTATCGTAGGGAAACAGGAAAAGAAAGAATCAGTATCAACTACAAATCAAGAAACTCAATTACCTACCAAGCATATTGTGCAAGCAAACGAATCGCTTTGGACTATTGCTGAAAAATACTATACAAGCGGCTATAACTGGGTAGACTTAGCAAGTGCAAATAAGCTTTCTAATCCTGACTATATAACGGTCGGACAAACAGTAGTTATTCCAGATGTAAAACCAATCATTATTGAATCAGGACAAATATCAGCAGCGGGCATTTCTGCACCAAAAGATTCACAAATTATTGTTCAGCAAGGCGATACATTGTGGGATATCGCAGTTTACGAATACGGATCCGGGTACCAATGGACAGAAATTGCACGACTTAATACTATTTCCAATCCTGATCTTATTTACCCTGGAGTTGTGTTGCGTCTGCAATAACGGGCGGTGTACAATTTGAAATACAACATGCGGGATTAGTACACCGGTAGTATATCTCCTTCCCAAGGAGAAGAAGCCAGTTCGATTCTGGTATCCCGCTCAAGCGTACCTTGGTGGAATTTGATAAAATACAATCGTAGTTCTCGCCGAGGTAGCTCAGCTGGTAGAGCAACGCTTTCGTAAAGCGTGGGTCGGGGGTCCGATTCCCCCCCTCGGCTCTCAAATATATGCAATACTCAAGACTAAGAAAATTTGAAGATAGACGCCAGGAAAAGAAGATAGTTGTTTCCATCATTGGTATTATCGCAATATTTAGCTTTCTAGGCATATTTGGCATTCGTATTCTTATTGGTTTTAGTTTGCTTGTTGATAAATTACGGGGAACTCCACAACAACAAGTCATCCAGCAACTCATATTACCTCCTGAATTAGATTCGCTTCCAATAGCAACCAATAGCGCAACTATTGCGGTAAGCGGCAAAGGTCAAGCGGGAATGACCGTTATTGTCTATATCAATGAGACCGATACCGAAAAAGCAACTGTTGATAAAGACGGATCCTTTACTATTCCAACAGTTAAACTTATCGAAGGAGCCAACACAATAAGCGCAAAGCAGACTGCTGATAACAAAAACGTCAGCGCTCTTTCTGAAGTGTTTACTGTCATCAGCAAAAAATCCAAACCATCACTTGAGATTACCTATCCAACAGACAATCAACAAATCAGACAAGAACAAAATTCAATTTCCGTTACTGGGAAAACCAATGATGAAGTAAATACCGTAACGATTAATGACCGGTTTGTAATTGTCCAAAGTGACGGATCATTTTCTTATGATCTCAATGTCCCTGAAGGAGATTCAGTGATAAAAATTATTGCAGCAGACACAGCTGGTAACCAAGTGACTATTGAACGGAAAATCAACTACGGGAAGTAAAGACGAATATCCAAAACCAGATGAGGATTTGAGGATAGAACAGGCTGTTTACAAACATACTGTGAATAATCAGTGCTGTAAAAATTGAAAAATACACTGCTTTTAGGGGTTGTTTTGTAATACAAAGACCTGATCGGATCAAACAAATTCCAAGGTTTGCAAAAACAGCAAGACCAATAACGCCTGTTGTAACGAGAATAAAAAGGATACTGTTATCTATTCCTCCACCAGCATTTGCAATATATCCATACGGAGAGGTTGTTCCTACCTTGGCAACTGCGCGAAGCGTATTAAATCCATAACCGATAATGGGGGAGTTAAAAAATAAAGCACTTCCCTCTTGCCAATTTGATAATCTTGAGCTCACCGACCACATCCGACCTATGTTCGTTGATATCCCGCCAAGAGATGGAAATATCAGTGTAGAAAGAACGATAAAAACAAGTACAATTGCATATTTCCATTGCTTTGTAAAAGTTATATAGACCATAAGTCCTATAACCAGTGCTACAAAACTACTTCTTGAGTAGGTCAGAAAAACAGCAAGAAGAAGAACTATTTGCGTTATGATCATAAAAAGTTTTAATTTAGTTTTGGTAATAAGATAAAAACCAAGAAAAAAACAAAGCACGATGATGCAACCAACAAAATTCGGATCAAAGAGTGTTGAAAACAAGCGATAATAATGCGGATCCCAACCTAGATATGCAATATTTCGAAGATTCGGATAGAAAAGTAACTGAAAAAATCCTATGACTGCATAACCAACACCCAGAAAATAGAGCCAGCGGAACCAATACGTTTGAGATTTTTTTGATAGCAGGATACATGTGAAGATCGATACGTACATACAAAATCGAAGTAAATATAATAGCCCAACAGCAATGTCAGCCGGTTGAAACCGCCAGAGGTTTCCGATAAGAGACAGAAAACAAACGCCAAAGACAATGGCCAACGGTTTTGCAAGTTCTACTTTTTTCCATTCCAGGTGAAAAAGTGCCCGAATATGAAAAAGAAGATAACAAAAGATAACGATGTCATGGAAATAAAAAGCTATGTCAGAAGTAATCTGAATCCTTCCAAGTTGTCCAACAAGAAGACTTATAAATAAAATTATCTCCCACATATTAGGTGTTCTTTTGTTGAAGTTCCCAAAGTTTACCACGAGTCAAAAACGAATGGAAACTCATCATCATGGCAATTACAAATCCGGCTACTCCGTCAAGAAATCCTAATCTGAATAGGTAATTTTGAATAAATTTTGCTATTGGATACGCAATAATCTGCCAGCTAGAGACCCGTTTCCTTTCATTGTAAAATACACGTGCATTTATTGTGGTGTACCGATTTATTTGCCTCAAAAACTGTGAAATGCTTTCATGCGGGTAATGTAAAAGGGGAGTGGTTAAATAGGCGACAGATCCCTGTACGTTCCACGTTTCATGAACTTTTCGCTCCCATGTACCAGCTGCGGTTTTTTTTGCAAGGCGCAGTAGTTTAACATTTGCTGTTTCTCCATATTTCAATTCCCTACCAAACAGAATATCTTTCCGTGAAATATAATAGCCCTGAACCCTGTCCGCCTGCTGGCGGATTGCTTTCAGGATCTCTTTTTGTAATGCGACAGGAACAAGTTCATCGCTATCCACAAACAGCACCCACTCCCCTTTTGCTTTACCTAGTCCGATATTCCGCTGTGCGGCAAAATCATCAACAAGTACATGTTGAATAACCGTAGCATTATATGGTTTGACTACCTCAAGCGTCTTATCCGTCGAATTATCATCAACAATAATGCGTTCATCGCACCATTTGAGCGTGTCCAGTACATCTCCAATCATTTCCTGGTTGTTATGGGTGAGAATAACGGCAGAAATCATATATCCAGTATATCGTAAACGCGTTGGGCAAACTTGGTCCACTGGAATTGACTTGATTGCTTTTTACAACTAACGTCAAAACGGCGTTTTTGGATTGATATCATGGCATTAGCTATCCTCTCTTGATCATTTACTTTTACTTCAATCCCAGCGTCCCCAACAATTTCGGAAAGTGCTCCGTTTTTGACGTGAATAACAGGACATCCGCTGGCGATGGCTTCCGCAGCTGGGAGACAATACCCTTCGGAAGAAGAGAGCGCAAGGAATGCTTTTGCACCTTTGTACCACTTCGCCACTTCCCTATCCTGTACAAATCCGAGAAGATGAACCCTGTTTTCAAGTTTTGACTCTTTGATTGTTTTATAAATGTCAGAATCAAGTCCTGTATCACCACCGATAATGACAAGGTCATAGAGTTTTTTGGTCTTCGTAAGAAGTAGCGCAAAAGCGCGAATCGCAAGAGGGATATTTTTTCCGGGCTTCAGAAGGCCAACCATCAAAAAATATGGAATTGAATGATGTATTTTTTCTTTATTTTTTCTAAAAATATCACTTATTCCCGGATACAACACCGTTATTTTCGAAGGAGATATATTGTAGGTTTTAATAATGTCAACTTTAGTTGCCTTTGATATCGTCACGATATGAGTGGACCTATGGGTGACATGCTCCGTTTGTTTCTCTAATTTCTTCGCATGTGTTCCATACAACTTTGGATAATGAATAAAACCTAAATCGTAAATAAAACCCAAACTCTTGCCCACTCCTTGCGGCAAGGCTTGAGACAATCCTAAAAACATATCTACAGGATGCAACGATAATTCTATTGGAACCCGTAGTTTCAAATATCCGGTTGATGGTGTAAGAGGAATATTCATCATATTCGGTCCGAATTGACGCATCGTGTCTTGAGGAATTGGAGCAAAACTATACAACCGATAGCTATTTACGCTATCGATTCGGGAAAGATGTTTAAGTAACTCAAGCGTCACGCGATACACACCGACTTTCAGCCGGTCATCTGTCTCACCAATAGCACCTGCATCAACACCGATCACCATATCGCCTCCCAATATGCCCGAGAGATCGACTGTGCAAAAAAGAAATGAGCTTTGACACCGATCCATCCGTCAAGAATTCCTTTCCCTCGGATAAACGCAACGAAAAACATATCAATAAATGAATAGATTGCTTTCCAAAGATACCATACTTTTGGTTTTTCTAAATCCTTAAAATCTAGCGCTGCGAGTTTGGTATATGCACGTAGTTGTTTTTGTCCTGAATTGTAGTGGTAGATGTCGAAAGCGACGTGCTTTGTTTTCTCTTTCGGAATCGTCAGCTCTTCATGTACCCGATGGATGTACCGGTATTCAGGCTTGTTTCGGAATAACCGGAGTTGATAGTCCGGATAAAATAACCCATGTTTTAAATAATGCGTTGTATCCCAGTACCACCGCCTTCTAAACCAATATCCATCAATGTTTTTATCTTTTATCAATGTAGGAATCGCTCGTATCGCTTCTTGACTTAGCACTTCATCTGAATCCAACATAAGTATCCAATCCGAAGTCGCCTTGGCTATTCCTTTATTTCGAAGAACTGAAAAGTTTTTACATCCGCCTTTAGCGGTATCTTTAATAAATATAATTTCCTTAGCAATTCCCTTCACGCTTTTTGTCACAACTTCCGTTACCTTTTTATCCTTACCTATAGTAATAAGTGATAATGTCATATCTTTTGGGCAATTATTAAGATTAAACCACCTTTTTTTATTTTGCTATCAAAAATTTTTAATAATAACCATAATACATACAATAAAAAATAACTTATTTTTGCAATAAATTTATTTAGATATTGATAATTTGTAAGCCTCTCTCTAATAACACCTCTAATGTTCTCAATAAAAAAGTGTTTAGGTTGCCTTGTGGTTAAACTAATAATTTTAAAACGGTTATTTACTAATACTTTCGTTATTGTCTCAATAGAAAAATGATATAAATGATCTGGAATACACCACCAATCCCATTTATCTTTAGTTAAATAAGCCATTAAGCTTTGATAATTAGGTACTTGTATTATTATTATTCCTTTCTTTTTTAAAATGATATGAAGTATTTTAATTGTTTTCGTAAGATTAATATCATGTTCTAATACATCAAAACAGGTTATGACATTAAAAAAATTAATTTGATAAGTATTCTTTTTTAAAAAACCTAAATTAAATTTGGCTTTAACAGACGATTTAGCTCTATTTATTGATTTCTTATTAATATCTATACCATATAAATTCCATTTATCCCCTAACATTTTGATTGTCTTTAAAAATAATCCCGTACTACATCCATAATCTAATAATTTACCTTTGTTATAATACTTTTCAATTTTCTTAATTATAGACTTATAAAAAATAATAAGTTCTTTCGATCTTTCATTTGTGTAATCATTTAAATACAAACTATTATATTTGGAATAATTTATATTCTTTAATTCTTTAGTTGATACTTTTGTTTGCAACAATTTACATTTTTTGCATTTAATAAGTTCGTAACTATCAACGTAATAGACAAATTCTAATAGTCTTGAGCCACAATATCTACATTTATAACCCATAATTTTTTTCTTCTTGACAATCATTTTTTTTAGATGGTAAATAATAATGTGAAAATAATTAAATTTTATTTGTTAATTATACTTTTTCTTTTATTTTACCCTTCTAATGCTATTCATTCTGAATTTTACTCTAAATACACTAGATACTCCACTCAACCAATAATGCAAAATGGGCCTGAATCATGGGACTTGAACCAAATACGATACCCAAATATTATATATGACAATGGTCTATTTAAAATGTGGTATTCGGGTCATAACGGATCATATTGGAGCGTAGGATATGCTTTATCTTTAGACGGAATAAATTGGTATAAATATCCAAAAAATCCTGTTTTGACTTGGAATTTGAATCCATTAGAACCGAAACATATTATTACTCCTTCTGTAATTAAGGACAATGGTATTTATCGAATGTGGTTTACCTCATCCTTTTCAGATCATGATGATGGTGATTTTACTATTGGACATGCTACATCAACTAATGGTGTTAATTGGGAAATAAAAAATTACCGACAACTAAGTTCATCTCAAAGTTGGGATAAAATTGGATTAACTCATCCCTTTGTATTAAAACTAAATGATAGTTCTTATTATTTATATTATGCAGCAAGGTCTAATCCATATAATTGGACCATTGGCTATGCCTCTTCAAACGATGGCATAAATTGGCTTCCTTATTCAAATAATCCAATTTTTAGTAACACAGCATTGTGGGAAAAAGGTCATAATATAGGACCTCATGTAATATATGATCCAAGTTGTCAATTATTTAAAATGTGGTATAACACAACGAATTTTGGATCGATTACTAGTATGGCATACGCTGAATCAACTAATAGTTCTTTTTGGTCTAAACCAATTGAAAAAAATCCTGTTCTTTTAAATGAATTACCTGAATATTTTGATAACAGAGGCGTTGGTGATGGATCTGTTCTAAAAATATTAAATACTTATTTATTGTGGTACGGGGGAAAATCAACAGATTCTATTTGGAAAATCGGTCTTGCTTATGAGGGGGATGCTCCGGTGGCGTTGCCTACTCCTACTGGTTCTTTATTTCCCACTGATGTTCCAACACCTACTCCAATTCCAACCAATACTCCTATACCAACTGAAACACCAATACCTATTCCAACTGCTACGCCTATACCTACCGCCACTCCAACTCCTACTCCAACACCTAAGACACCAATTGTCATTATTCCCGGCATGTTTGCCTCATGGAATAAAGAAGCAATACTAGAAGGAAAAACAAATTATACGAGCCCGTGGAAACTCCTGCCGTTTATTAAAGAGTATGACGGCATTATTCTAACACTAAAAAATCTCGGATATACTGAAAACGATTTACTGTATGTCTGGCCATACGATTGGCGGAAAAATATTTCTGAGAACACTAAAAAATTAAATAGCTATCTTAATTCAAACGTATTCTCTAAATACCCAAACACAAAAATTTCACTTGTCGGTCATTCCCTTGGAGGACTGATAGCCCGCTCATGGGCACAGACAAATAGCAACAAAGAGAAATTGAATCATCTTATTACTGTCGGAACGCCAAACCTTGGCGTTATTCAACCATATCTGGCATGGGAAGGCGGAGACGTTACTCAGGATTCATCCGCTTTAAGTATTGCGACAAATCTTCTTTTACATATCGGTAAAAACAAACTACAGACCGATCGGGAAACGATTCAACAACTTTTTCCGGTACTCAAGGATTTACTTCCCACTGCTTCTTATCTGATCCGAAAAGCTGATAATACGGAAATAGCAAAAAATCAGATGTATGTCTGGAACTCATGGCTTGAAACACTCAATTCCTCTGTTTTGCCTCTTTACCCACAATTTGATGCAATCGGAGGAACCGGAAATAGTACACCAAATAAGTACGTTGTTTCCACACCTAATAAAATAGATTTCCTATTGGGTAATTGGCAAGACGGAAAACCTGACGAAACAAAAACTGAAACTGGAGATGGAACAGTTACTACAA
>Ga0315275_10000990_pt1 | contig 24380 bp, 12 predicted proteins | sample YL17G03_0_MG_FD_205557 | JGI IMG/M metagenome (GOLD analysis project Ga0315275, IMG submission 205557) | Sediment microbial communities from Yellowstone Lake, YNP, Wyoming, USA - YL17G03_0 | ecosystem: Environmental > Aquatic > Freshwater > Lake > Sediment | place: USA: Wyoming | collected...
GTGCCGGGGGGCGTACCACGTCATGATGTAATGATCCCGAAGTCGTTCAACAAGCGGGTCAACAAACGCTGTATTCTGCGTGGCATAACTTATGAATACGCGAGTATGAGCGACCGTCATGGTTTCACCCTAATTCTAGGGAAACCGACGCATTTCACAAGTCCTTCACCCGAAATCATTGTTGGTCAAGCCCTGCGACCCAGCCACATTCTGTGTTCGCGTGATATAGCATTTTCAGAGTTCACCACATAGGTTGATAATTCTTCCTCAGTCTTAACTTGCGAAGACTGCTCGTAGGCAAAATTCAGTTCCTGAGCTACTAACTCCCTTTCTCACTTCTTTGGAATCTCAGAAGCGCCCTTGTAGGCTCTGTCGTGAGTGAACTATCCCAGGCATACTCCACTATTGTCTCCACCTGCATTTCTGATTTCACGCCGAAGACTTCCTCGTGCAAAGCCACTCAACAGTCCAACCTTAACAGACCTAGTGTTCTCTCTTCCAATTTTCGAACGGACCATCGTAAGTATCATTCGCTCCGCGAGACAGAAGATATTGGCGAGTGGCATCGTCGAGGCCTCGCGTGTTTTTGATCAGCATACCTTCATAGTTTCGCAGTCGTTGATATCCTAGCTCACTAACTTGTTTACCAACTCGATTATGCTTCGAATCGAGCTCTCGTATTTCAGCCAAGTCTTTCTCAAGTACGAACACGTGACTACCATCTGGAGCTGGAACAATTGACTGCTGATAGTGAACCCACTCGGGAAATCCAAAGTGCTTCAATGATCTCAAATCCACTTTCTCTAATTCAAGTTCATAGAATCTATCATGTGAGAGAAACTGTCCAACCCCTCGATGCAGAATTGAATCGCTCTCGAACGCCCAGACAAACAGCCTGTTAATTAGGCCACACGCTACTGCTAAATGTGTGCCACTGGCGTTGAAGCAGAGGGCACTTATTTTTGGCAAGCTGGATAGCTTACGAACAATCTCTCCATTAACTGGATTCCATAACCAAAGATTGCCTGAGGAATCTCCGGTTGCTACGAATCTTCCCTTTGGATCCCATGCCATAGCTCTGATTATGGTGTCATGTCCGGGCAATAGTGTTTTAACTTGCCACATCTGGGCATCCCAAATCCTTACCTTGCCGTCGATGCCACCGGAGGCTAACCACTTTCCATCGTAACTCCATGATATTGCTTCCATCATTCCCACATGTGAATGTGGGATTTCTTCTTCCTGCCATGATTCTGTCTTCCAGAGCAGAATACCATCACAGTTCCCACAGCCGGCAAGATACTTCCCATCAGGAGACCATGAAACAAAGCGGGGAGGCAAATCGGATATGATACTTCCAGACACATTCGCTCCACGGAGATCGGCACATGTCATAATAGCACCCCGCACACTCGATGAGGTGAGATCGGCCCCATACAGAATAGCTCTGCCCAAGTTGGCATAATTTAGTTCAGCGCCAATTAGAACGGTTCTTGACAAGTCAAATGTACCAAAATACGCTCCAGTACGCTTCATCATCGTGGCAACATTGCCACCCACATAGCCAACGTCTTCTACACTGAGGTCTCGAGTCGCCTTAATGATCTCATGTAACTCTGTGGTAACTGCCATGTTGTCGAGCATAGTCAGAACCGCTAACGTCAATTGTCGTGCACCTAGCGTTTTTACCAACCGATTCATTGGTTCGCGAATAAAATTGCGCAGTGGCCTAATAGCTCGCAGTTCATTCTGGTCTCCAGATTCTGTGAAATAGGCTGACCAGGTAGAATCTTGAGCTGCTTCACTATCTGAGATACCTGATTGCCTACGTGCCGCTGTCATAAAATCGTCCCGTAGAACACCCATTTCGGCTGCAAACTTGTAGGCTACGAAAAACTCTAGCATCGAGCGATGAGCTGGTGCATAGTTGCCGTCGATGTCCCGGACTAATATTGTGTGCCCCAATAAATCATAGTCCCAGTGGTCTACCTCAATCTCTGCCACTTTCTGCCCAAAATAGCGCCGGATGCGTTCAGGAAAGAGTTTATAGCTTAAGCTCATCTGATCTGTATTAAACATTTCCCAAGATAATTCACACAAGAAGTAAAGCTTGTCGGCCAACGAGGTAAAAGTGCGCTCCTCTTTAATATCCCGCTCCATCTTACGTTGGATTGCGTAGTAATATATGTGTGCAATACTGATTGGCTTGCCTGCTTCGACTTCAGGTAGTGCTTCCAAGATATACTCAATAAGAACGGGCCGACGGGCCATGTCCATCAGTTTGGATTCACTTACAATCAGTTCTGCAGTGCTAGTATCAGTTCGAAGTTTCAAAATCTTATGAATTCGGCCTTTGTCTAACATCTCTAAGTGCAACACTTCGAATTTTGGAGGTTCCAATGTGATGTTGCTTGCAGACGCCTTCAGCTTAGCGCCTAATACATCCCGTTCCTGTTGGGCAAAGTGAAAATGCTCCGTGCGGCACGTCAGTATAGCTTTGGAACCTCGAACGACTACTTTTGCTAGTTCCCAAAAGTTATTGACCATCTTTTGCTTATCTACACGGGCTGCCATCTCATCAAAACCGTCAAAAATCAGTAGTAATCGGCCCATGCGATTGAGTTGGTCGAAGGCAGAGTAATTTGGCAGACGAATCCCGTGCTCCCGGAATATGAATTCTGTCAGCAAAGCACCAACATCTTTAAACCCCTGCGCATAGTTTCGTAAGCGAATTACAAGCGGTATCCGCGGGCGCTTGAGTCCTTTTTCCTTAGCTTTCCTATACTCATTTAGCATCTGGTAGGCAAAGTGTAAAGTGAACCACGTCTTGCCGGTGCCGAATTCACCCAGAATACTTACATGTTCTTTGGATGGGTCATCCAGCCATCGGCGAAAATAATCATCTAGTTTTTCGTAGCGGCTACTGCCTAGTTTCCTCCCCTTAGTGTCGAAGTCATCGACTGTCCCTGCCAAGTGAACGTAGTATCTATCTATACCTTTTGTTTTGACTTCTTCTTCTAGCCAGGAAAAGTACTGATCCCAGTTCACTTCCTCGTCAATCAATTCATCTAAGGTGTAAACAAAGAGGTTATCATGTTGCTCAGTTTCTTTGCGAGCCGCTTTACTAACCCTTCTCTCGGAAACTAGCCATACCTGGTCAAATGCATGCTGATCGATTGCATTCTTGGCAGCATGAACATCGGCTACCTCAATTTCACCATCCACAGCACGCACTAGAATGCGGTCACATCCGCTGCGGCGGCGCGACATTTTGACAACCATTTCAGCGTGATGGTCGAAGCGATGGACGTCTAGTTCTAGGCCATAACCGATCGCAAGAAACCATTCTCGTAACTGGCGTGCCAAATTGTCCAGGTTGTCACCTTCGGGAAGTGGTTTATTGGTGCCAGCCTGCAAGTAGCTTAGATTTGTTCGAAGCGTATCGAGTTCCTCTACCGATATAGCGCCAGCATTAATCTGCGCGGAGAGTTCTCTAGAGCAGCGCACCAGCCAATCCATAATGTCCTTGGCAACAGCATTGCCTAACTGCAAGGCACTTTCAAAGTAGCTGTATGCTGGGCCTGTATATGGCTTATAGACCTCTCTTTGTAAAAAGTCCTCAAGTTCCTGATCTCGCTGCGTATTCTTGGCTCTGATATAAATGAAACAAGGCTTACGGAGTTTGCGGGCGTGGTGATATTCTAGGGTCGTAATATGGCCATACTGGCTCCAGAACAACCCGACATAGACATCTGATTCTTGGACTTCACTCAGCGATGTATGTGCGATTGTATCTGGCCGGGCCCCTATGCTAGTCTCATAGACCACTGCTTCGATACCGTGATCAGTAAGTGCTTTATGCACGATTTCTCGCACGTCGCGCAGTTCAAGCATCGTAGAGCTAACAAATACCTTTAGCAACCTTATTACCCTCCATTATTCCAAATGAGACCATGATTAAGTAAGGTACTTTCTCATACTTTCATTTTACTGCTACCACTTGTCTTCCACAAGACCGCCTTATGGAATGTGTATAGGTCTTTAACCAGTATTCAATATGACCTTCATGATATTGTTGGCGCAAATACTTGTCGACGTCATCTACTTCCGGCTGCATCGCGATCCGCTTGTCGAATTTATACAGTATATTCGGGTCTTCATCTCTCATGTCCACCATTAACAGTTTTATCAGGGTTTCATTCATGGAGGTTCCTCTTCAACTGTGTAACAAACAAATCTTTTTGATATCGAACTAGTATCTTCCTCTATTATCCACGATAAACGGGTTAAACTTGAGAGGCCTGTGGCAGAGTGGACATTCCGAAAGCAGCCTTGGTTCTTCCCAGGCTTCATCAGGTAGCTCCAGGCAGATAGACTGGTCTGGAGATAAGCCGGCATTCCGGTTAATGGCTCTTATTACATCCAGAATTTTATCTGAAACCGGGAATCGCTGCCCGCACCACTGACAGAGTGATGTTATATAGTCATCCCAGCGGCCATTGCTTCTCTTCTTTCTAGTCAACCAACCCACCCTCTGCCCATACAACCAGATGCGAACTGCCGTTATGATCGTGGGCTTCATAGGAAAACTAGAGGTTGCTTGAAAAACAATCTCGCCCACGTATGTACCACAGACCATGGCTCCTAACGAAGTTATGTCTGATATTGAGCTTATATCACTCTTTATCTGCAGAATAGCAATACATGCATAGCTCTCACGATCCCACAACCTTACTGTATTGTCTTCGCCTACTGACGCAAAGATTCTACCCACTGGCGAAATGCTTAACCTATGGGTTGGAAGTGCTTTTTCCCCTAGCGTTTGAATACACTCTTTTTTCTTCAAATCCCATATCTTCAACCCGCCATACATAGTGCCTGAGATAGCTATTCTCCCATCTGGTGTGACTCTGACAACGTTAACTGGGCTACCAACTGCCTCCAATTTACTTAAATAACCTCCGTATCTCAGATCCCACAGCCGTAGAGTACCATCTTGGCTTCCCGATACCACTGTGTTTCCATCCGGCAGTATGTTTATACTGGTAACAGAGTCTCTGTTCCCTTCTAAGATCCTCAAACACCTTCCATTTTCTAGATCCCATACCTGTAACTTATGGTCGATAGTACTCGAAACAATCATCCTTCCGTCCCCGGTCAAACACCACGCTCTTTCTAAGCCGGTGTTTGCTAATTGGCTTATCAGACATTCTCTACTATTCAGATCCCATATCCTTAAAATATTATCAGACATGCCGAGTGACAAATGGAGTGAAATGATCCTTCTGCCATCTGGTGTCACAGCCAATTCGTCCGCATGGCTACTGTCTCCGTAGAAACTATTGATACATTTTCCCGTTTTGATACTCCAAATCTGCATCCCTTTAACACCACTGGCTGAAACAGCTTTCGTTCCATCTGGTGTAACGACCATTGCTCCACACGGACCAATATATTCGTGGCCTATAAGACTTCTTCCACTGTCAAGATTGCACACATGTAAGGCTTTTTGATGTACCGAAATTAGTCTCTTTCCTTCTGGTGTGAAGTGTACCGCCTTTACATAATCGGTACGCATCTTGAGCGTTGCGTTATAGTCTCCTGTCTCTATATCCCACACCTGCAGGTTTTCGGCACTAAATGAAATAGCTCTCTTTCCATCTGCTGTGATGTCAACACTCTCTGGTCCAATAAAACTTACTCCCTCTCGTGTATCTCTGTATATAGTTCTTAAACAGTATCCAGTCCGTAGGTTCCACACACGCAAAGTGTCATCCGAACTGGCCGATATTGCTCTCTTTCCATCTGGTGTAACCCTAACACTATTGACCCAATCTGCGTGCCCCTTGAGGATACTGAGGCACTCTCCGCTCTCAAGATCCCAAAATCGCAGCGTCTTGTCACGGCTGCCCGAAACGGCTCTCTTTCCATCTGGTGTTACAGTCACACTGGTAACTCTATCTATGTGCCCTTCAAGTATCCTGGTACGTTTTCCTCTTTCCAAATCCCAAATCTGCAGAGTATTATCCGTACTTGCTGAAACTGCCTTCCTCCGGTCTGCGGTTATATCAACGTCAGTAACTACGTTTGCATGCGCTCCAAGGATACTGAAGCGGTCGCCAGTTTCTAACTCCCACATCAGTAAGTTGCCATCTTCGCATACTACAATTGCACTCTTCCCATCCGGACTGACGCGGACATTCACAACCTTACCCTGGTGACACTGTATGGTTTTCAAACATTCTCCACTGTCTGGATCCCAAACCCGAATAGTTCGATCGTAGCTCCCTGAAACGGCCTTTTTCCCATCTGCTGTCATGCAGACACTGCTAACTGTATCTGTGTGTCGTCTAAGAATATTTAAGCACTCGCCAGTTTCTAGCTCCCACAATCGCAGAGTTCCATCATGACCCCCTGAAACGGCCCTTTTCCCGTGTGGAGTGATGCTCAGGACATTAACCAAAGTGGGGTACTCCCCTAGATCTTTGATTAACGTAGGATGGGGATTGAAGTCAGGCCGTAGGGAAGAGGGTTGCAGGAGTAAAGGGTCACCTGTTCCAGTGTTGACAATCTCTTCTGCTTCGCTGGCAACGGGACCGGATTGAGCAGAATTGTAAGCTTGCTGAATAACAAAACCGGGATGAGAGGCGAATCTTACCAAAACGTTGCTATCAGAATCTACAAACTGGGAAAAGGCCTTTATCCTGTCCAGGCGGGTGGGATGATTGATAATCCTTTCCGTATCTGCTCTTATCTCCGCATCAGTCCAGGGCCGTACCGATGGAATGACATCGAAGGTCTTGATTTCTCCTTTGGCGTAGGCAATCAAGTCTTTAGTGTGTTTTTTAAGCCGCGCTTCATGTCTCAGTCTTTTTTCTTTTTGCGGCTGGGCTTCTGGCAGTGCGTCCAAAGCAATGTTGTAGTCATGAATCAAGTCATAGGTCATCCCTGCCGCACATTTAGCCTCAATGAAATGCAAATCACATAATACCCGCTCCAAATCGCCCCAGTCTTTAGCCTCTATTAGTTGATGTGGTAATTCATCCAAGGCACGCAGGTATGGCTCATTCCAGCGCTTTTCAAAATATTCGGCTATGACCTGGTGTATTCTATCTCTATCAACTTCTTCAGACAGGTATCGCTTATCCACCGCTTCTTTCAACTGGTTGTGGAAGAAATCCATCACCCCGGAACGCTCAAACAGATAGGCACCAAAAGCCCGTCGTAGTCTGGCAAACAGAATGTCTGGGAGTTTGCTGGGTAGTGTGTCAGGGTTAACAATCGGGGCCCGTCCTCTGAGCAGTGCCTGCAATTCTTCACCGGTCATCCCTTGCCGTCCACAGGCAACAAAGGACGTGAATTCCTGTACTGACGGCCGATCGAAGTCGCCCTCAATCCTCTCCAATACCTGGTTAAATAACTCAGGAACAGTATCCGGCAGGCTGGCGACCCTTTTCCCCACCTCTCCATAAACTGGGAAAACCCTCAACTCTTCCAGAGCCACCAGGATGTAAAGCGGATTACCGGCCTTGGTTTTGTCGTAGAAGGCCTCCTGAATCTTCTTGGTCGGGAAGTCCTTGCGGATTTCCTCCAGGTAGCTGGTGACAAACTCCTTAATCTCTGGTTCAGTAAGGCCGGCCAGTTCTCCAAAATTGGGCTGGATACGCCACGTTTTGAGGGTGTCCAATAACTCACCGGCGACGGTACTGACCACGACCTTAACATTCTGAGGCAGCCTCTGCGGCAGCCACCTCAGAGCGTGGGCATTGTCAGTTTTTTCAAGCTGGTTGAGGGCGTCAATGATAAGCAGTACTTGATGGGTTTCTGATGCCCTCTGCAGAAGCTCCGGAAATAGCTGAGCCAGTTCCTTGTATTCCTCAGGGACTTCCTCTTCTACTCCGAGGGCACGGCCCAGTTGGATGTAAAATCTCCTCAGTGTCCGGCGCAGGCTTGCTGAAGATGGTGAAGCCCCCACGAAATGAGACAGGATCAGCCAATCTGGATGACTACGGATTATGTTCTCGGTAAACCGGGCCATTAACGCTGACTTCCCGCAGCCCGGCTCTCCAGTTATTACCATAAGCCGCGGGTCAGAGTCTTCCTCAACGAAGTTATGCATTCTCATGAGGATACCTGCGCGCCCTACGAACCGCCGTGTTCGGTCAGCCATGAACAGATCGTGTAACTCTGTCTCTTCCTTCAGCCAGTCTCGCTCTACCTCTTCTCGTTTCTCAGGGAACTCGGCAGCAATACGCCCCCACAACGTCTCCAGCACCCTCTGTCCAAACGCTTCAAGATTGTCGTATTCATAATAAGGCAAGCCAGCAGCGATGATTTCCTGTTTGAGCTTCGCCAGCTTGCACTTGAGAGCCTCCTCAGTCTCAAAGTAGTCCTCAGTCTTGGAACCGGCCATTTCCCTTGCGAGAGACTCCGACCGGAAAAAGAAGAAGCTGCGGTCTCTTTGGTAAATAGAGTAGGCATCGAAGATCGAGCGGAGAGTTTGCCGGTCTCCGGAAGTGATATTCTGTTTTAGAAGATACTTCCTTTTCCCGGCACTCCACTGGTAATTCCGTACCAGGCAATTGACCTGTTCTTTGAAGAGAGTCCGCCCTTCCAGAATGCCCTCGACAAAGGGCCGCAGGTCTATCAACTGGTGTGGAAGGTTGTTATGCAGGACGCCGTGGTAGATTTCATCTGCCGTAATGGAATGGTCGTGACCGGGTGGGATGTATCCATAACGATGCCCCAGCAGCCCAAGGAAGTAGGGGCGGCAGGAATCAATTTCATCCAGGCAGATATCCAGGGCACCACCACCTACCGCCTGCTCCTCAGTCACTCCCCAGCGCAGGTCAACGTCAACCAGATGAACATGCCTCCTGCCGCAGCGTTCCTTCAACTCCGGGAACACCACCCGCACCAAGTGGTCCCTCTCCGCATGCATATCACGGAAGGTGCTGCTGATGAAGACCCGAACCGTCTTCCAGTTCTCTGCCACGGGCACCTCTCTCCACGACCTATGCTCGACTCTTGTGGAGTCCGAGTATTTGAGGCCAAATCACACATTGTATCGTTGTTTAGCCTACCATTGTTGGACTTCTTGACGTCTTACTACGCTTGACCGCATTTGTACTAGCTCTCTGATAGACTATCAGTGGCGAACCGAGTATTATCGCTATCGCTAACTTGTCAGATAAGCTGCCCCACGTCACTTATCTCTGCGCTTGCGCCTGAGCCCGTAACGCAGGCCGAACCACGATAACGCTGCTGTCAGAATACCCACGCCCAATGACCAAGGCAAGGCAATCTTCCATTCCTCGGTCCGAGTAATCTGGGCCGTCACTCCCGCAGCAGCTAACCCTGTGACGACAATCTGAAACCAGGTCAGCAGCCGGTTTAGCCTGTCGGTGGCCTGTGCCTCAAACATCCCTATTGTTTGTTCAAAGCGATGATCTATTTCCTCCTGCGTCTTTTCGAGCCCTGAGACTTCCCGCCAGATCTGCTCGATCTGCGCGCGTTGAGTACCCTCAGCGGTCCAGTGAATTCCCAACACGCGACAGAAGTCAACCCATTCGCTGCGTAAACGGCGCACCTCAGCCAATTCATCAACTTCCTGCAAGGCTGATCTCAATTCGAGCAACTCCGCACGTTCCAGTGCCAAACGTGCTCCCATCTTCACATAGGTCTCTACAAAGATGTGGCCGGTCTGGTCGACATCTTCACCTATCAGATTGTCTAATGCTGAACAGGCGCAGACCAGGCTGTAACTATGGACGAAGTAACGAATTCCCGCTGCGTGCCAGCGATCGTAGGCGCTCCTTTGGACTGCCTTGGCCGCCCAAGCTGGGTCGATGAGTTCGTCGCTGTGAGCGATCGTGCCAAAGGCATAGAGTTCGGCATCGTTCAATGTGTGCTCAAAACAGGCGATGCTGAGCGTTACGGTGCGCCTCAGGGCCGTTGGTGACTCATAGGCTCCAAGTGCTTTTGTGGCAACTTGATCAAAAACATCGGCGGCACGGCGCCCGCTGGAAAGACAGAATGCCAGCTTCTCAAGACCGACTGTGGGCGTATCCTGACGCTCCAATTCTCCACGAGAGACACGGAAGTTACTGTTGAATGCCAACATTTGCTCAAAGGTAATGGAATTGCCCTGTACGGGATTCAGTTGAGCTGCGAATGCCAGTATCACCCAGTCCAGGTTGGGCAACATAAAGACCCGGGGCTGTATGTTCGCTTTCAGACCAAGACACTCTTCTTTGAAAGCTTCGAGACGCGTCTCCAGGAGCTCCCCCGAACCTGCCAGAGGAGCATTAGCTCTGGACTGTGCGACAAGCTCACTTAGCTTGGCCGGCGAAACGCGACATGGGCAGAGGAAAATGCTTACTGGACTGAATGGGTCCAGCAATATCCGCGGTCGCGGCGATGGTATGACTTGTCCCTCAACCATTGTACCCCCTAGCGAGATGTATCAATCCTTATGGTTTCACAGGTTAATGTAGGGCACTTAATGAGTTACCGAGTGGTTGCGCACCCATAGCATATCACGGGACGTCAGGGTCATCAGGCCAGCAGCGTTCGCTGAACCCTAGACTTCATCCCTCCTCCAGTTCCCGGGGCAGCCAGGGTGGTCCGTACTCCCGTTCGATCTCCAGCCCGACCTTGGCCAGAAACTCAGGTATTTTGCGCACGGTTTCCCGATCCCACTCTCTTGCCTCTTCAGGTAAGTCCTTCCAGTCTACAAGATATGGACTGATTTTCCTCCTCACGTCCTTGGTTTTGCCTAGTCTCCAGCCATCTCTCAACCGCTCGGTGTTCCAGCGCTCATGCTCCATTTCTGCCATTGATTCAATCTCGTCCCTGGTGAACGCTATCCGTGCGATAGTGCGGTCGGGAACCTTGTCCACATAACACCCGATCCTCTGCAACTTCCTGACTATGTCATCTGCCTGCTGGCGATTAGACTCCTTCAGGGATTCCGGCAACTCTTCCCATTCTGACAGCGATAGATCATCGCCAGCCGTGTTTCTGGCTCGGCTCTTGCGGTAGCTCTCATGAATAGCGCGGGCGATCGTCTCGCGAAACTCCAACATCAATCCTAACTCATGTCCTTTCCACTTGATATATCTCTAGCCCCACTTTCTTCAGTATTGCTGGCCAATCTCGCACCGCCTTCCGGTCGAATTCCTTGATATTCTCCGGGATGTCTCTCCAAGGCACAAGATACGGGCTGATCTTATTCTTAGTATCCCTCTCCAGTCCATATTTCCATCCTGCCTTAGCTCGTTCCGCATTCCATCTACCGTGTTCCATCTCGGCCATCATTTCCACTTCATGATCTGTGAATTGAGGAGTCTTGCTCTTGCTCGGTGGTTTTCGTCGCACAGTATAGCCTGCTCGCGCCAGAATCTGTTCCACGTAATCTATGTGCTGACGATTGGATTCCTTCAAACCTTCATCAAGTTTGTCCCAGGGCAACATCGAGGGCTCGACTGCCTGGTGCTTGTTGTCCTCCAAGTATCTTTCGTGTACAAGTTTAGCGACCTTTTCCCGTATTTTTGGGCTGAATTGGGTCCTGCCAGCATTCACGAATGCACGAACCGTGGCCACGTCATTAGGAAGCTGAAGTAGATTGTCGGAGCGCACCCAGTCAGTGGACGCCAGAAGATCTGATACTGCCCTGCCGCTGTAATCGACAACGCCCACCATTGCGCCAAATGTGAGCGCCAGTTGATACTCAAAGGCAGCTATCCTCCCACCGTTTATGCCCAGAACCATCACATCGGTAGGTCTGATTCCCGCGCACAGGAGGTCGATCCAGTTCTGGAGCGGTTCAAGAGGACTCAAAGTAGGGTTCTTTGTCGGGATAATTTGATCGTATCGCATATCTTTCGGTGCGTCGCTGGGAAGATGCTTTGATAAGTAGCCAACAGCGGTGAAGTTCTTGGTTCCTCTTGTTTTGAATTGCTCTGTCAACTCCCCTATAATGCCGGGAATGCCTGCTGTTGTGCCTCCGGATATCACTGTTCCTGAGAAACTACTCAGGGCGTCTTCCAGATAGCGTCTGTACTTAGCCATCTCGTCCCTGATGGCCCCAGCCGTTCCTCCTACGACGATAAGGATCGGCGTCCTGAACTCACCCTCTCTGATAGCCAGGCCTCTGACGTCTTCCGAGATCTCGTCGCGATTGACCTTTAACGAGTTTCCCAGAAGCAGCAATCTCCTGACCCACTCGTACTCAAATGGTAGCTGTTCCTTGCCAGGATTCACCATCGCTAGGAATTTCAACTCGGAGTTGAAGGTATCCTCGGGTATGCAGGCGCCTGTGGATAGACATAGTTGAACTCCTTTCGCATAGCTATCCAGGGCATCATAGTATTGCTCCATGAGCAGATGTATTTTCCCCATGGTGAAGAAAGCCTGCGGTAGTTCTATGCCCATGTTGGCGTGAGCCCGGCATGTTTGCAGAGCGGCCGTTAGTGTTGGCTTCATAGCACCTACGAAATCACGATTGAATCCGCATCGTATCTCAAATTCTAGAAGCGATACCAGATGGTAGGGGTTGGATGGCTCAAGGGCCAATGCCTCCCGGTAGAGGTCTCTTGCCCTGTAATCTCCATCCGGGATATTGGTGTATGACCACGCCAGCAGGGATTTGGCTGTAGCGAGTATCATCCGGTCCTGCTTCTTGCCTGGGCCTGCCCCTTTCAAACTCTCAGCCGCGGTCTTATCGACACTCTCTAACAGAGCCTGCCCCTTCTTATAGTCCCTGCTTATCGGGTTGTGCCGGCTTATCTGACAGAGGGCATGTCCCAGTTCCATGCGTATGAAGCCGCCTCTTTGGTTTCTGATGTTCTTAAGACTCTTAAGCACCTGAATAACTGTCACGTAGTCTCCGGCAGACCTTGCCATACGCGCTATTCTTAAAGCGATTTCCGGTCTGTTTGCTGAGATTGGCTCGTGCTCAAGAACCAGCTCTAGCGCAGCTATCTCTTGCTCCAGCTTTTGCCTCGTCATGTAAGCTGAATAGTTACCGGCATAAGCATCGAAATCTCTGATGAACCGAGCGAATCCTTCATCGGCTTCTTCCAGTGCGGCAGCCTGCATGGCTCCTGTTCTGTCGAAACGTTGGGGGACCTTGAACTCGCTCTTGTATAGCCGGTCGTGCGTGATGGAGGCCCACGCGTGCTGCAGGATCGTTCTTACCTGGATTTCAGCTTTACGCTCCCCAATCTCTCTAAACTCTTTCCTGGTAACTATCTTTCGCAGGAAGTCACTGTTCTTCATCTGCACGACATAGTGAAAAGAAAGGTAGCCGAACTCCGTCTCCTTGAGACGGGTACGCACATCCAGGCTATTTGGCTCGTCCACAACGAAACTGGTTTTGATGAATTCACAGATGTCGTTGGCTTCTTCTTGAGTCTCGGTTATCACACGCGCGCCACAAAGGTCCGTAATCTGCATTGCCGGGCACGGGTACTTGTGTGCCTTTCGGATCGCCTTTTCAGCGAAGCTGGATACCGTTTTGGCCCTGGATTGAACTATGGCCAGCGGAGCATAGAGTTCGCAAGCACGCTTCAGGATTCTTTCTAGAACCTGGGCATATACTTGGTAATGATTATCGAATTCACAACCATATATCTCGATCTGGTACTTATGCCACGCAGGGTCTATCTCCTTCGTGTCCTCTTTGAAGGGGCGACAGACAGGCTTTGTGGTACCGGTGCTGGCTGACTTTTGTTTCATGCTTCATCTCCCGCATACATTCGTGCAAAGGAACAGAACTGCGGGGCGAGGTCGGCAGAGGGAAGGCTTCTCCGGCTCACCCACATGTAGTCGTCGTGCTCACTGCTCAGGCGCACACGACCTGATTTAAGACGTCCTTCAAAGAAAAGGTATACGATTCTTACTGTGGATGACTCAGACTGGGCGGCTCCAAGCACACGCTGAAGTGAGATAGTCAGGCCTGTCTCCTCGGCAACCTCTCGGAGTAATCCCTGCTCAAGGTTCTCCCCAGTATCCACCTTACCGCCCGGCAGGTCCAACTTCCCAGGATTTCCTTTGGAACTCATAGAACGTTTCAGCAGTAGACAGCGTCCCTCTTTATCACGAATGACAACCTTGGCAGATAAGGAAAATGGCTTATGCATCTTGTCTCCCGTACTTGCCCTATTCAACGCGGCAGGCTCTTCATGACTTTACGTCGTACTGCCGAACGTCGCTATTATACAACGCCACATTTTGAGTTGTCACCATCGAAATTTATGAGAAAATTTCGAAAGGTCTTGTTTCGTGGAGCCAATTATCTTATGATTAATGTAGAAGATCAGCCGTCGTTGTAGCAGATGGTGGGGGAATCGATAATGGGACGCAAAATACCTGCGTTCCTGAGCAACGTAGGATTTGAAGTACGTCGGGTATGGTAGGTGACCGATCATGGCTCACGATGTTTTCATTAGTTATTCATCGCAGGATAAAGCGGTTGCTGACGCCGCATGTGCTACTTTGGAAAGCAGGAAGATTAGGTGCTGGATTGCGCCACGAGATGTACTTCCCGGCACGCCCTATGCTGAAGCACTGATTGATGCCCTGAACCAGAGTCGCATCGTAGTCCTGGTGTTTTCCGCAAGTGCCGATAGGTCACCCCAAGTGATGGCGGAGGTGGAGCGAGCTGTAAACAAGGGCATCCCCATCATTCCATTCCGGATTGAAAATGTGATGCCATCCAAGGCGATGGAGTTTTTCCTTAGTGCTCGGCATTGGTTGGATGCTCTGACACCACCTCTCGAAAAGCATTTGCATAGACTGGCTGATACGGTTCAAGTATTGCTGACAGCTGAACTCGAAAAGCTTCGGGCACCAAGCACAGAGAGGGAGTTAGCCCTTCCCACTCCTAAACCAACACCTACCATCACCGTCTATGACATCAATACCCACACGGCCAAGGCGGGTGACACTATTACTTTCAGCTATACTATCTACAATCCATCATCTAGCAGCCAGAATGTCGGTCTGGGGGCCAGCATCACGCTGGGCAGTACCTGGATTAACGACTCGGCCAATGACATCGTGGTCAGCGTAGGTCCGGGCACCTCCATCACGACACGCTCCTTCAAGATATCCACCATGGCAGCTGTGGGCACCTATGATGTCTACTGGGGGATCTGGAGTGGCACACCAGGCTTTTCCACTCAGTATCAGGGGGTGAGCCACTCTCAGTATCTCACTATATCACCGCCTCCCAAACCGCCTGTCAAAGCCAAATGGTGGAGGAAGGTCAAGCGAGTTCACATACTGACGAGCTCTCTGGTTATAGCCTTAATTGCAGTGGGCGTGTTTTTCCTGGTTGACTGGTTGGGAAGACAGGAAGAAATTCCGGGCGACACGTTGCCGACTAACCATTCTGCCAGTGCCTTGACATCGGGGACTTCCCTGAAAGGTGAGCTAACCTATGCCGGCGAGGTGCACTGGTACACTTTTGATGCTGAAGCAGGTGACGTGGTCTACATCGTTTTGACTGATGGTACGAAGAATAGCCCCATGTATCCATGGCTGGGACTGCTTGGCCCTGACGGGAACATTGTATCTGAAAATTACTACAGTGAATCCTTCAATATAGATCGCATGCTTCCCACCACTGGTAGGTATACTATAAGGGTGAGAGACCACAGCCTTGGAACTGGATCCTATGTTCTGTCTTTTTCCCAGCTTTCGAAAGCTGACAACCCTATATCATCGGGAGCCTCTATTCAGGGCCAGCTGGAGTTTCCCGGCGAAGTACACTGGTACACTTTTGATGCGGAGGCAGGTGACACGATCTACATCGTCTTGACTGAGGGTACCAAGAATAGCCCCATGTATCCATGGCTCGGACTGCTTGGCCCCGATGGGAACATTGTATCTGAAAATTATTATAGTGAATCCTTCAACATAGATCGCGTGCTTGCCGCCACTGGGCGGTACACTATTAGAGTTAGAGATCATGCCCTCGTCGGAGGTTCATATACTTTGTCCTTCAACATGGTCGTGGAGCCCTAACTGAGAGGATGACGACAAAGGCAGATTCTTGGCCAGTTTGGATTTCTATGGTCGGTGGCTTGTCTATGAGGAAAACTGGACAGCTAAATGGATTGATCTGGTAATCAAGTAAGCTATGTCCAAGTGCAACAGCACAAGGTATGACCGATTGGGAGATAGATACTGATGGCATAAGCCTGGCGGGCAGTTCGGATTATCATCAGCAGCAGTTTCCGCGACATACACGCTGAGCCAGACCACCTAGTGCAGACCGTGTTCCCTGAGTTGAAGGAACGCTACTGCGAAAGGCGGATCCAGTTGATTGAAATTGACCTGCGCCGGCGACTTACTGAGGAAGAGGCAGAGCACGGCAAAGTTCTGGAAGTTCGCCTGGATGAGATAGAGCGCTGCAGCCCCTTCTACGTCCGGATAGTGAAATAAACTGAGGAAACTATGTTGCACGGAAACAAGGGCTAGCAAGTGACAATATGGTTTCACAGGATTGAACCTGTATTAATTGGTGCCGAATAATAGAGATGTGTAACAGGAGTATCTATGAGCCATGTTTTTATTAGCCACGTTGAAGAGGATGGCGAAATTGCGTTGGAGATTGCCCGAGGATTAGAAGAGGCCGGGTACAATACGTGGTATTTCGAGCGTGACAGCCTGCCCGGGCCATCTTATTTGGCACAGGTAGGCGAAGCAATAGAACGAGCGAAGGCCATTGTGTTAGTAATATCTGCAAACTCCCTGAGTTCAAGTCAAGTGACCAACGAAGTAATTCGAGGCTACGAGTGTAATAAACCATTCATTCCTGTGCTGCGAAACATTAAGCATGTTGAATTTCAACAGCGCCAGCCAGTATGGCGGCAAGCCTTGGCTGCCGCAACTTCTATCAATATTCCGTATGAGGGAGTCTATGCAATCATTCCAGGGATTGTTGCCGGCATCAAGGCTGTGAGCACAGAATCGGAGCAAAAAGCAACTCCACAAGCCGGTGAAGTTGCTCGCTCTCTTTGCTCTAGCAAAATACAAGTGGAAACTCCCTACGGCTACTTGATGGTAGCAAACACTAGAGAAGAGCCTAAGGAGCTTTTCAAAGTTTATGCTCAGCCCGTTAGTCAAGTTGCTGGTAATCCCAATCCGCATTCGCAAGATATTGTGTTGGAATTTGATATTATCAACCTTAGCAAATTGGAGATAAGAATAATTGACATTTATGTTGACGTTTTGAAGTACTATTCTGTTAATGTTTTGGAAATTCATCCCTTGATGAGTGCTGGCACAACACGCAGATACTTTTGTGATCTGAGCTCAACATGCGACTCATACAAATGTATACAATTGTCAAAAGGATATGATTTTATCAAACTCTCATCTGGTGAACTGGAGCATATTGGGATTAATGTAAATACGACTATAGAAGGAGTCTACAAACTAGGTGCGAGTATATTATACTCGCTATTGGGTGAGCAAAGAAGGGTCAAAGTTGGCGAGCTTGAAGAAGCAGTAGGTTTTTTCCACCGAAGTAAGAGGAATTTTCAGTCAATCAATACTCTGAAATGCGTGTGTCTCTGAGTGCTTATAATAAATATAGATAGCAGTTTGGAAGGATACAATGCCACAGACTTGGCAAACGGTTCGAGTCTTTATCAGCAGCACCTTCCGTGATATGCATGCCGAGCGGGACTGGCTGGTGAAGGTGGTTTTCCCTGAACTGCGAGAGCGGATGGCAAAGCGAAACCTGTATCTGGTTGACGTTGACCTGCGCTGGGGCGTTACCGAAAAGGAAGCAGAACATGGCAAGGTGCTGGAGGTCTGTCTCGATGAAATTGAGCGCTGCCGCCCCTTCTTTATCGGGATACTGGGGGAACGCTACGGTTATATTCCCCCTAAAGTCCCTGAGGACGCGGAGTTTACACATCCCTGGCTTGCTGAATATAAGAGTCATTCGCTCACCGCGCTAGAAATAATCCACGGTGTGCTGCGCAATCCGGAGCTGGCGCAACGTGCTTTTTTCTACTTCCGTGACCCGCAGGTTGTCGCTCAGGTGCCAGAGGACAAGCGTGTTGATTACACGGCTGAAAGTCCCGAGGCGGCAAAGAAACTCACAGCTTTAAAGGACAAGATCCGCGCCTCAGGTCGACCAGTGACGGAGAACTATCCCTGCCGCTGGGATGATGACCAGGGACGAGTGGTAGAGCTAGAGTCATTTGGGCAGCGGGTGCTGGAGGAGCTGTGGGTAGCCATTTGCGCTACCTATCCTGAAGAAATGCCAGAAGCTGACCCGCTTACCATCGAGCGCCAGATGCACGAAGCCTTTGCTGAGGAGCGTTCGCGTCTTCATGTCGGTCGAGAGGATCAGGCAAGGCGACTGATTGAGTATGTTCAGGGTAAGGACCGCCGCCCGGTGGTCATCACCGGGGAATCGGGCTGCGGTAAGTCAGCCTTTCTGGCAAGCTGGTATCGAAAATATGTTAATGAATATCCCGATGACTTCATCCTGGCCTATTTCATCGGCGCCAGCCCCGACTCTACTGACCACTTTCGCCTTCTACGCAACATGTGCCATGAATTGAGGCGCAAGTTTGGCCTGAAGGAAGAAATTCCTGAAGACGACAAGAAGCTGTCCGACACATTGGCAGCCATGCTGGTTTCTGCTTCGCGTAGCGAAGATCGCACAGTCATCGTAATCGATGCCCTTGACCAACTGATGCCGTTGGAGGCGGCGCACGGATTGGGGTGGCTGCTGGACTACATGCCGGAGAAAGCACGGCTGGTGGTGAGCGCTCTGGAAGGCGGTTGCCTTGACGTCCTGCGGTGGCACGAGGCTGTGGAGATATACCTGCCGGCGCTAACTATGGATGAGCAGCGTCAGATTGTGCACGTGCTGCTGACCGAATGGCGGCGCAAGCTGGATGAAAGGCAGATGACGGCGCTACTTTCCCATCCCGGTGTGAAAAACCCACTCTACCTTCGCGTCGCGCTGGAAGAACTGCGACTCTTTGGGAAATTTGAGCAACTAACAGAACGAGTTAAAGCCATGCCAGAAGGTATAGCAGGGCTTTTTGAGCAGATGTTAGAGGGCCTAGAGAAAGACCATGGGCAGGAGCTGGTATCTGAAGCGTTTTCCTTGTTTAGCTGTTCGAGATACGGACTCAGTGAGAGCGAACTGCTGCAACTGTTGAGGCGGGAGGGTGAGGATCAGTTTCCGCGGGCCTTGTGGGTGCGCTTGGCACGTAGTGCTAAGATGTACCTGGTGCAGCGCGGCGACCTAATCTCCTTCTTCCACCGTCAACTAGCGGAGGCAGTGGTTATGCGCTACCCGGAGCATAAGAAAATGCACGCCTGCCTGGCCGCATATTTCGAAGAGGCGCCACTGGAGCGAAAGCTGGACGAGTACCCGTACCAGCTTCGATATGCTGAGGAGTGGGAAACTCTGGCCAAGGCATTGAGCGACCTTGACTTCTTTGACTATGCTTGGGAGCATGGCCGCGAGTACGAATGGATGAGCTACTGGCGCGCACTGAAAGGACGTTTTGAACCAGGTGAGTGGTATGAATCTGCGGCGAAGGCGAGGGAGAAGGTGCAGGGTGGGACCAGGGGCTTGGCCCGATTATTATCCATTATCGGCTGGTTTCTGGATGACATGGGACTATATATCTCAGCTTCTTCCTTCAAGGAAAGGGCGCTCAAAATTGATGAAAAAGCCTTGGGGCCCGACCATCCCGATGTAGCGAGAGACCTCAACGCCCTGGCAGCGCTTTATCTTGCCCAAGGCGAATATGGGCGAGCGTCGCCATTATTCCAGAGGGCGCTCAATATTGCTGAAGAAGCCCTGCCCCCCGACCACCCCGATGTGGCAACAGACCTCAACAACCTGGCAATGGTCTATTGTGATCAGGGGAAGTACGAGCAGGCGTTACCTTTATACGAGAGGGCGCTCAATATTGCTGAAACAGCTCTGGGACCCGACCACCCCGATGTGGCAACACACCTCAACAACCTGGCATTGCTTTGTCGTAACCAGGGGAAGTATGAGCAGGCGCTGCCTTTGTACGAGAGGGCGGTCAAAATTGATGAGAAAGCCCTGGGGCCCGACCATCCCGATGTGGCAAGAGATCTCAACAATCTGGCAATGCTTTTTCATGATCAGGGAAAGTATGAGCAGGCGCTGCCTTTATATGAGAGGGCGCTCAATATTGCTGAAAAAGCCCTAGGGCCCGACCACCCCCATGTGGCAGAAAGCCTTAACAACCTAGCATTGCTTTGTCATAACCAGGGCAAGTACGAGCAGGCGCTGCCTTTGTTCCAGAGGGCGCTCAAAACTGATGAGAAGGCTCTGGGCCCCGATCACCCCACGGTAGCAACAGACCTCAATAATCTGGCAATGCTTTTTCATGATCAAGGGAAGGACGACCAGGCTCTGCCTTTGTTCCAGAGGGCGCTGAAGACTAATCAAAAGGCTCTGGGGCCCGACCACCCCGATGTAGCAGTAGGCCTCAACAACCTGGCAGGGCTTTATTCTGGTCAGAGGAAGTATGAGCAGGCGCTGCCTTTGTTTCAAAGGGCGCTCGAAATTGAGGAAAGAGCCCGCGGGCCCGACCACCCCGATGTGGCAAGAGAGGTCAACAATTTGGCAATGCTCTATTATAACCAGAGGAAGTATGAGCAGGCGCTGCCTTTGTTCCAAAGGGCGCTCAAAACTGATGAGAAAGCCTTGGGCCCAGACCACCCCGATGTGGCAAGAGACCTCAACAATTTGGCAATGCTTTTTCATAACCAGGGGCAGTATGGGCAGGCGCTGCCTTTGTTCCAGAGGGCGCTCAGAATTGATGAGAAAGCCTTGGGCTCAGACCACCCCGATGTGGCAAGAGACCTCAACAATTTGGCAATGCTTTATCATAACCAGGGGAAGTATTGGCAGGCGCTGCCTTTATTCCAAAGGGCGCTCAAAATTGTGGAAGAGGCTCTGGGGGCTAATCATCCCCTTGCCAAGACCATTAACGATAACTTGAAAAGCTGCGAATAGGCAATGTGGGAACGGTGGAAAGACGCTCTCAGGATAAGCATCGGCAACTGTTGGAACGTCATTTATGAGCGTTGCAGTCCGTCCTGAAAATGGGGAACAACGTTGATGGCGCGGCGTAACCTTACCTTTCGGGTATTTGTCAGCTCGACGTTCAGCGATTTGAAAGCCGAGCGGAACGCTCTACAAGAACGTGCCTTTCCCGGACTAAGGGCCTATTGTCAGGAGAAGGGAGCACGGTTTCAAGTCATTGATTTACGCTGGGCCGTGACCGAGGAAGAAACTAAGCACGGCAAGGTGCTGGAGGTCTGTCTGGATGAAATTGAGCGCTGCCATCCTTTCCACATTGGGATAGTGAAAGAAACTGAGGGAACTATGTTGCACGAAAACGAAAGACTGGCGTGTGATAGTACGGTTTCACACGATTGAGTCAGTCTAAGTGATAGCTAAGATGGGACGGGCTTAGTGATCTCGAGGCCAGACTATTGAGACGGTGAATAAGATGGAGTGTGTTCAGTCCGATAAGATAAAGGAGATCGTTGCGCAGTATTCTGCCAAGATCATGGATCGCAAGATATTCTTCGCCCCCAACATACCGGAGAAGAAGCTGCGCAATGCTCTGCGGACTTATGCTCCTATAGAAGAGGACGAACAGCCACTCGTGCTGATTGACCATACTTTGCTCGGCAGCGCCAAGGAGGGTGCGCTACTGACAGATCGCAGGCTTTATACACGCAATCTTTGGCAAAAACCGAGGAAGTTGGAAATAGGTGAGATAAAATCCGTCAAATCTGTAGCAGAGAAGACTAATAAGGTTTACATTAACGAGGCGGAATTTCTACAGGCCGCGATGCTTCAAGCGGCAACCTTGGAGCAGTTCGCCTATATGCTCCGTGACATAGCAGCTATAGCGCAGCCGTCCCCTAAACAACCTACCCCATCTCAGGAAGAAGCTGTTTCCCAAGGGTCTGGACGGGAACAGCCCATTGGTCCGCCACTGAAACCAAGGGAGCCTGAAGTCACCAGACCGTGGCGAACGGTGAGAGTTTTTATCAGCAGTACCTTCCGTGATATGCACGCTGAGCGGGACTACCTGGTCAAAGTGGTTTTCCCGGAACTGCGGGAGCGCATGACCAAGCGGAACTTGTATCTAGTTGACGTTGACCTGCGCTGGGGTGTCACCGAGGAAGAAGCCGAGCACGGCAAGGTACTGGAGGTCTGCCTGGAGGAAATTGAGCGTTGCCGCCCCTTTTTTATCGGGATATTGGGGGAACGCTATGGATATGTTCCAGCTAAAGTGTCTGAGGATACCGAGTTTAGCCACCCCTGGCTAGGCGAATATAGAGGTCATTCCCTCACCGCGTTGGAAATCATCCATGGTGTGCTGCGCAACCCGGAGCTGGCCCAACGTGCCTTCTTCTACTTCCGTGATTCCTGCTTTATCTCTCAGGTACCAGAGAACCAGCGTGCCGATTATATGGCTGAAAATCCCGAGGCAGTACTCAAGTTAGCAACTTTAAAAGATAAAATCCGCGCCTCAGGGCGACCTGTAGTGGAGAATTACGCCTGCCGCTGGGACGATACCCAGGAACATATAGTAGACCTGGAGGCTTTCGGGCAGCAAGTACTGGAAGACCTGTGGGCAGCCATTTGTGCCGCTTACCCCGAAGAAGCTCCTGAAGCAGACCCGCTGTCCATCGAGCGCCAGATACACGAGGCTTTTGCTGAAGAACGTTCTCGCCTTCATATCGGGAGGGAAGAGCAAGCCAGACGACTGACTCAATATGTTCAAAGCAAATACCGACGCCCGGCGGTTATCACTGGCGAATCCGGCTGTGGCAAGTCGGCCTTCCTGGCAAACTGGTATCGAAAATATGCTACTCAGCATCCTGATGACTTTTTGCTTGCCTATTTCATCGGCGCCAGTCCTGACTCCACCAACCATTTCCGCCTGGAGCGCAATATGTGTGCTGAACTGAAGCGCAAGTTTGCCCTCAAGGAAGAAATCCCTGAAGATGATAAGAAGCTCTCCGAGACACTGGCAGTGCTGCTCATGGCGGCTTCTCGGCGCAAGTCGCGGATTGTGATTGTGCTTGATGCGCTCGACCAGTTGTTGCCGCTAGAGGCGGCGCACGGGTTGGGCTGGCTGCTGGACTATATGCCCGAGAAAACCCGGCTGGTGGTGAGCACACTGGAAGGTGATTGCCTCGATGTCCTGCGGCGGTGCGAAGCTGAGGAAATCGCTTTATCGCCCCTGCCTGAAAATGAGCAGCGCCAGATAGTGCGAGTTCTCTTGGCCGAGTGGCGGCGCAAGCTGGATGAGCAGCAGACAGCGGCGCTACTGGCGCATCCCGGCGTGAAAAACCCGCTCTACTTGCGTGTTGCCCTGGAGGAGCTGCGCCTCTTTGGTAAATTTGAAGAACTGACCGAGCGCATTAAAGCTCTGGCAGGGGATATTCCGGGTCTATTCGGCCAGCTACTTGAACGCCTGGAACAAGACTACGGGCAGGAGCTGGTGTCGGAAGCCTTTTCCCTGCTTGGCTACTCAAGATATGGACTCAGTGAAACCGAATTACTGGAATTGCTGAGGTGGGAGGGAGAGGAGCAGTATCCGCGTGCCTTATGGGCGCGTTTGACACGCAGTGCCAGGATGTATTTAGTGAAGAGAGGCGAACTAATCAGCTTCTTCCACCGGCAAATGGGGGAAACAGTAACCGCACGCTATCCGGAACATAAGAAGACACATGCCAAACTGGCTGGATACTTCGAAAAGGCGCCGCTAGAACGCAAGCTGGATGAATATCCTTACCAGCTTCAGCAGATGGAGGATTGGGAGGCTCTTGCTAAGGCGTTGAGCGACCTGGACTTCTTCGAGTATGCCTGGAATAAAGATAGGAAATATGAATGTATGGGCTACTGGCGCTCGCTGGAGGGACACTTTGCCCCGGGCTTATGCTACCAGGCTTCAATAGAGGCAAGGGAAAAGACTGAGGGCGAGACCCAGGGTATCGCTGGGTTATGTAACACTATTGGTTTGTTTCTTCATGATATGGGGTTGTATTCTTCAGCAGCGCCTTTCAAACAGCGGGCATTAGCTATCCGGGAAAAGGTACTTGGCCCTGGCCACCCCGATGTGGCACTGAGCCTTAACAACCTGGCATTGCTGTATTATGCCCAGGGGAAGTATGAAGAGGCACTGCCCCTCTACAAGCGGGCACTGGCGATCTGGGAAAAGGTACTTGGCCCTGGCCACCCCGATGTGGCACTGAGCCTTAACAACCTGGCATTACTGTATTATGCCCAGGGGAAGTATGAAGAGGCGCTGCCCCTCTACAAGCGG
>Ga0315275_10000991_pt1 | contig 24374 bp, 22 predicted proteins | sample YL17G03_0_MG_FD_205557 | JGI IMG/M metagenome (GOLD analysis project Ga0315275, IMG submission 205557) | Sediment microbial communities from Yellowstone Lake, YNP, Wyoming, USA - YL17G03_0 | ecosystem: Environmental > Aquatic > Freshwater > Lake > Sediment | place: USA: Wyoming | collected...
CTGGGACGAGGTTTGAGGTCCAGGATTGAAAGGCCACATAACGGCCATCGGCGCTGATGGAGGGATCATACGAGTCGGAGTTGCCTTGTCCCCCACCGCTGCTCACACTGACGCGCTCGGTGGTTCCGGCCTCTCGGTCGTGGACGAAGACATCCCGCCACGTATTCGTATCGCCGGGGACGAGGTCGGTGGCAGTCGAATCGAAGGCCACATAGCGCCCATCGGCGCTGATGGCGGGGTCTAGCGACTGATCGCTGCTTTGCCCGCCGCCAGTGCTGACGCTGACGCGCTCCGTGGTTCCGGTCTGACGGTTGTGGACGAAGACGTCGCTGTAGTTGTTGGTGTCCCCGGCGACGAGGTTGGTGGCATAGGAAGAGAAGGCTACGTAGGTGCCGTCCGCGCTGATGGAGGGGTCCTCGCTCCGGCCGTTCCCTTCTGCCCCACTGGAGCTAACGCTGACGCGCTCCGTGGTCCCGGCCAGCCGGTCGCGCACGAAGACGTCCAACTCGCCATTGGTGTCTCCGGAGACGAGGTTGGTGGCCCAAGAGGTGAAGGCTACATAGCGGCCATTCGCGCTGATGGCGGAGTCCTCCGAAGAGAGGCCGCCTTCCTCGCCGCCGGTGCTGACGCTCACGCGCTGGGTGATGCCGGCGAGGGCGCACGGAGCCAGGGCCGAAGGGCCGAGCAAGAGGGTAAGGATGAGAGCCGGGAGCAGGCCTCGACCGCGCTCCGGGTAAACAAGCTGACGCCCACCGGTGAGACGTCCGATCCACTTCATCCTCACGCCTCCTTCACAGCACAGCCAAGCCATGAACTGCGTCGGTGGGCGTGGGATGGTAGTGCGTTTGGGCTGCGGATGGCTGCCATGGACCCATCTGACGCAGGAACGCGGTTGTGGGCGGAAGGGAACTCGGCCTGGTCGCCCCCCGCTCATGGGGCGTGGCTCTCCGACCCCGCGGAGAAGCCAACTCAACGGTGGGCAGTCTACCACCCAGTGGCTAGAAGGGCAATGGGCGTTGGTCGCGCGCCGCCAATAGTACCAACACTGTTCGGTTACTGGAGGAGTCGGCAGCGAGGTGCTCACGGGGAACCTCACCCCACGTCTTTCAAGCTTCCTACCTTTCCTGTGATCGCCCCCTCTCCGCGCGCGGAGAGGGGGAAGGGGGTGAGGTTCGACAAGACGGGGCTAACCGAGCAGTGTTGCCACTAGTACCTGGGCGCCAAGGGAGTCTGAGCCAACAGTCGAAACTATGCGGAAGTCACACCCGGAACGCGCCTTGGCCGGACAGAGGAGTCATCCGTTGGGTGATGCGCGCGCCAACATCGTCGTCGCAGGACACGTCTGCCTCGACATGATACCGACGTTCCGGGCCTCTCCTGGGGCAGAAGGCGAAGCTCCTGCCCTACGGGAACTGCTCGTCCCGGGCAAGCTCATAGACGTCGGTCCCCTCACCACCTCGACCGGCGGGCCGGTTTCCAACACCGGCCTGGCGCTGCATCGGCTCGGCTTTCCGGTTCGGCTCATGGGCAAGATCGGCGATGATGTGGTCGGTCATGCCATCCTCGGTGTGCTGCGGCAGCACGGGCCAGAGCTTGCCGATGGCATGATCGTCACCACCGAGAGCCACAGCAGCTACACCGTAGTCATCAGCCCTCCCGGAGTAGACCGCATCTTTCTCCACTCGCCCGGCGCCAACGACACCTTCGGGGCGGACGATATTGACTATGGCAAGCTCGACGGCGCGAGGCTCTTCCACTTCGGCTATCCGCCGCTGATGCGGCGCATGTTCGCCGATGGCGGCGAAGAGCTGACCGCCCTTCTCCGGAGGGTGAAGGAGCACGGGCTTACCACCTCCGTTGACATGGCCCGGCCCGATCCCGCATCGGACGCCGGCAGGGCCGACTGGCGAGCGATACTGGCGAAGGCGCTGCCCTACGTAGACCTCTTCCTGCCGAGCTTCGATGAGACCCTCTTCATGCTGGACCGGAGGCGCTTCGATGAGATGGAGCGGGCCGGCGCCGACCTCAACGCCCAGGCCGACGGCGCACTCCTGCGCGCACTTGCGGATGAGCTGATCGGCATGGGAGCAGCGATCGTCGGCCTCAAGCTCGGAAGCCAAGGAATGTACCTTCGGACGACCGGCGATGCCGCCCGCACGGCGCGGACCGGCGCCTGCGGGCCGAAGCACCCGGACGCCTGGGTGGGGAGAGAGATGCTCGCGCCCTGCTACGCAGCCACTGTCGTTGGCACGACGGGCTCGGGCGACGCGACCATCGCGGGTTTCCTCGGCGCTTTCATCAAGGGACTCCCGCCCGAGGAGGCGATGACCGCGGCGGTCGCGGTTGGGGCGTGCAATGTCGAGGCCCCCGATGCGATCAGCGGCATCCCGCAGTGGGCTGCCGTGGAGCAGCGGCTGGCGGCAGGATGGGAACGCAGGAGCATCAGTCTCAGTCTGCTTGGCTGGCGATGGGACGATAGCGATGGTGTCTGGCGATCCGAGATTGGCGGTGGTTCAGGGAGGACTACAAGATGAAGAGAAGCGCGGTGGAGAGCGCGCGAGCCAAGGCGGCGGCGATGCTGGCGAAGGCCGGTATCGCAATCACACCGAGCGAACGCGAGGCGATGGAGGTCATTGACCTCGGGCTGGGCGAGTTCGATAAGACCGGCCTCGCCCTCGTCGTCTATGAGAACAACGAACGCTACTGCGCGAAGGAGCTCGTGCTGCTTCCGCGCCAGACTTGCCCCGAGCACCGCCACCCGCCTGTTGCCGCTGATCCCGGCAAGATGGAGACATTCCGCTGCCGCTGGGGGAAGGTGTGGGTTTACTCTAGCGGCGAGCCGGTGGCGAAGCCGAAGGCGCGCGTGCCCGCGGGGAGCGAGCCGTACTACACCGTCTTCCACGAGGTCGAGCTGAACCCGGGCGACCAGTACACCATCCCTTCTGACACCTGGCACTGGTTCCAGGCCGGCGACGAAGGGTGCATCGTCTCCGAGTTCTCTAGCACGAGTCGCGACGAGCTGGATGCCTTCACCGACCCACGCATAGACAGGACGCCGCGGATCGAAGAGGGCTAACGGCCAGGGTACTGGTCGCTCGGGACCAGGGCGTAGATGCGCTCTCGCTGCATCAGCCCGTCGAGCAGGTCGTGAGGGTACTGCTTGTCGCCCACGCGGACCGTGTCCATGCCGAGCTTCGACCACTTCTCGCCTGCCGAAACCCAGGCCTCGTTCTGAAGGTGCGCGCCGCCGCTCGTATCGGTGATGAACCACCCGTAGTCGCGCAGCGCCCGCGCCACGATGCCGGCGTACGGCCTCATCCGCTCGACCTCGGGCGGCAGCGAAGCGAGCCAGCTCTCGATCTCGGCGTCGGTCATATCCAGCGCGAACCGCATCCCCTCGGGAATACCTGCAGGCCGCCCCGGGTGCTCGAGCTTCGTCGCGGGCGGCACGAACTGCCTCCCATCGGTGTTTCTGATGGGCATCGAGAGCGCGTGGTGGATCTCGCCTTGCACCACCTCCTGTGGCCGGACAAGCATTGCGAGGTACTGCACACCGATACCCCGCGCTGGTCGGAAGCCGTCTTCTTTCGTCCGGTAGTCTCCGTCCACGAGATTGGCATTGGAAGCATAGATCGCTCCCTCGCGGTGTTCGAGCTGCCAGAAGTTCCATTCGCGACCCGTCTCCGGGTCGAGCACGATCACCTGCGCGTCCGTGCCAGGCGCTGGCTGCCACCGCGGATTCCAGGGCACCGTCTTCCCGTTCAGATTGCCCCACTTGCTGTGAACCGGGCACTCGGTCGTCGCCTCCTCGACAAAGTAGACCGGATAGGTATAGGCCCAGAAGTTGAGGTTGAAGTTGCCCGGATGGCCTGACGGAGCGTCGTTCCAGAGCAGATCGCGGTAGCGGTCGGACTCGGGATGCCCGGACAGACCGGCAACCGGAACGTTCCATGGGGCATTCGGTCCATAGGGTCTCGACCAATCGCTCACCTTCGTGTTTCCTTTGGCGTCACAGGTCACGATCCACAGGAAGGCCGCGCCACAGAGGAGGGCGATGACCTTTCGCGGACCGCGCTGGCGCAGTTGTCGTTCCATGCGTGCTTCCCCGCCTGGCTGGTCGGCGCCTACAGCACCCTCTTGAACAGCTTGAGTATCCCCTGCTTCCAGGCCGAGCGATGAGTGATGCCGACGGCCTCGGCCTCCACTTCCTCGCGATGGTCGAGATACCACTGGTACGATCGGATCAGGGCGTCTGCGTTGCTGTAGCGCGGCTGCCAGCCGAGCGACTGCTCTATTCGCTCGGTCGAGACGAAGGAGTCTCGGTCAGCGGTCCCATACACCCACTTGTAGAGCGGCGACAGCTTCAGCACCTCGAACAGCCGAAGTGCTGCTTTCACCAACCCGGCAGGCGTGGGCATCACGCGCGCGCCTGTCGCCGCGTAGGCGCACAGCGCGCCGACATCGTCCTTCACCGTCCCGAATGCCTTCGCGCCCACGTTGAAGGTCGGTTTCGCGCCCTCCACGGGCGCGGTACAGGCGAGCCAGATTGCTTCGACCAGGTCCTCGACCTCCAGCAGTTGGTACCGGTTCTCGCCGGAGCCGATGACAGGGATCCTCTTCCCGCTGTAGACCCAGTCGTAGAGGATCGCGAACACGCCAAGTCGGCCCGTCCCAATGAAGGTCTTCGGGCGGATGATCGGAACGCAGAGCCCTTTCCTGCGATACTCCTCGCATATGCGCTCCGCCGCGATCTTGCTCTCGCCATAGAGCCCGACACCGATGAGTGGATCATCCTCCTCGATCGGGTGCTTCTTCGGAACCCCGTAGACCGCGGTCGAGGAGATGAAGACCACGCGCGAAACCCTATGCCGCAGGGCCGACTCGAGGACGTTGCGGGTGCCCTCGACGTTCACCGACAGGATCTCATCTCGTTTCCAAAGCGGCAGCGCCGCAGCCGCGTGGATGATCACACTGCAGCCACAGCGCGCGATAGCGTCGGAGATCGCCGTAGCATCGCGCACATCGGCCTGCACTGGCTCGGCGCCTGGCGGATAGTCCGCCGGGTGAAACGGCGCGACGTCGGTGAGGATCATCCGCTCGACCCGCGTCGCCAGCGTATTGGCCAGGTGATAGCCGAGGAATCCGGCCCCCCCAGTGATGAGTACGCTAGGTCTTTTTGCCGGCCCAGTTTCCGTCACTGCTATCCTCGCCCGCAGATGTTAGCCGATTGCGCAGCCGCGCGCAATGTCGGCAGCCGTGAAGGTCGGGAACTGCTCCAGTCGAAGCATGCTGCCATGATGAAGGTATGGCTCGACACGGACATCGGCTCCGACGTTGACGACGCGGTCGCGCTGCTCTGCGCGATCCGGCACCCGGACATTCAACTAGCCGGCATCTCGACGGTGATGCACCGGGTGGAGATCAACAGTTGGCTCGCGCAGGAGATGCTGCGGCGCGCAGGTCTGAGCGACGTCCCTGTCCTCTCGGGGGCCGCCATCCGCCTCGGCGGCGACGCCGCGGCCGAGGACGCCAGCGACTGGACCCCCTCTCACGGGCGGCTCGCCCCTCCCCTGCCCCGCCTCTCCGCCCATGACGATGCGGTCCGAGTCGCCGCAATCGCAGACGCCATGCTCTCGATCACCGAGCCCTACCATCTGCTGACCATCGGGCCCCTGACCAACGCCGCCAGGTTGCTCCGCGACCACCCAGAGGTGCGAAGCCGGTGGCCATCCGTGACGTGCATGGGCGGGTGGCTGGACGCGAAGGCTGAGTACAATGTCGAGTGTGACGTCCCGGCGGCGCAAGCCGTCGTAGCGCAGACCGCACCCACAATGGTCGGTCTCGAGGCGAGTTCGTACACGCTACCGCGCGACAAAGTGGAAGCGGCGCTCGACCAGCGTGATCCCGTTTCCGCCTTCCTGCTCGACTGCTACCGCGAGTACCGGGCGCACTCCGACTGGCTCAAGGAAGACGAGGGCAAGCCGATGACCCTCTACGACGCGATCACACTGATCGCGATGGTCCGCCCGGACCTCTTCACCCTCCAGCAGGTGAGCGTTCTGGTCGAGAACGACGGCCGCATGCGCCTGACCGATGACGGATCCCCGGTCACCTACGCGACAGCGTGCAACTGGGACGGCGTGAAGTCGGTGATACTCGGGCTGATGCGGCGCGAGCCACGGTAGGGCAGTGCCGGACTCACTTCGTGGGAGTGCCTTCTGCTTGCGGCTGTCTGGCCATCTTCTCAGGGTCAAAGAGCGTCCGGGGGTCAAATTCGCGGTAGTCGACGTTGCGCTCAGCGCGAAGTGTCTCCTTCTCCGGCTTCACAGTCTCAGCAGTCCCCTCCTCATGGACCATCAGCCCAGACTCGCGATCAACGAAGAACTGCTGCATGCTCTGACTTGACTGCTCTGCGACCGTCAGACGGTATACCCTGACCTTCTTGCCGTGCCAGACGCGCTCCCCCAGGCGCTCAACCTTTCCGTGGTGGACGGTGCTTTGGAGCATATGCTCCCAGTCCCAGATAAACAGGAGTGGCCCCGTGCTTCCCCTGCGGAGCTGATGGGTTCTCGGTGTGTACCAGACGCTCTTCTTCCCTGCGCCTGGCCAGAAAGCGTAGTACATAGCTCGATTCCCCCCTCTGAGTACGAGCCACTGCTTTCCGTGCGCCTGCCACCCTTCGCTCTCGCTCTGCAGTACCCATTCACCCTTCGGGCCCAGCCTCCAGGAAAGCTCTGTGTAATGAGCATAGGGGGCCTGCACGAGGTTGCTTCTCGCTCGCGCGAGTTCCGCCGCGGCACTATCGGAGCGTACCACCACAACCCCGCCGACGATCAGCGCCACCAAGGCGCCCGCACCGCCCAGAGCAAGCTTCCGCCACTTCCGCTGCAGAAGCTCATGGCTCGCGCCGGCCCCGTCGACGGTCGCAACTGCTTGACGAACGGCTTCCTCTAGCCGGGCGGGCACTGGATGCGCGGCGACAGAGTGGAGCAGGTTCTCGGTTTCGCGCTGATCGTTGCGCCAGTTCCGGCAGTCCGGGCACTGACGCATGTGTCTCCGACTGTGCCATCGTGCCATCACACTCCCGCCCACGACAGCCTTCCGCCTTGCGGCCTCACAGTTCACGGCTGATCACCCCTTTCCGCCGGAGTATGAGATGAAGGGTCTCGATGCCCTGGGCGATGTGCCACTTCACCGTACCGACAGGTTCCTGGAGAACGCGCGCCACTTCGGTATGAGATAGCCCACCGAGCTTGTTCAGAACCACGGCCTCCCGCTGGTTCTGGGGAATCTCAAGTAGAGCCGCTCTGACCTGATCCCGAAGGATGTTGCTTTCAGCGTCGGCCGAGGTGCAGTCGTCACCTGACTTCTCCGGCATCTGCTCCAGAGAGATGGTTGGGGGTAGTCGCTTGCGGGCATGTTCCGCAGCCACATTGCGAGCGATCCGGTACAGCCATGTTGACAACTTGCACTGCCCCCGGAAGCCATCGATCCCGCGCCAAGCATTGAGAAAGGTCTCCTGGGCAAGATCTTCGGCTAGCCAGGGGTCGCCACTCAGCCAGCAATGGAGGTCGTATATTGGTGCCGCGTAGTCGCGCACCACTCCGTCAAAGGCTGCCTGGTCCCGCGTCCTCAGGCGCTCTAGGTCTGCCCTTCCTATCAACATGCCTTCCCTATGGCCACGGAGGCCTCCCCTTATGGTGTTAGATGCAGATCGGGCGGATTTGGATGGACGCATTCCGTAGAAGCGCCCACGTCTCTACCACGACGCGATGTCCAGGCGGCCCTGTGGGGATCGGTTGGGCAAGTCCCCCGCCTACGCATTCTACCCCTGCCCCAGAGAACAGGGAAGACGCCGTGCGCCTCAAGCTGTCTGCGGGGGCCAATCCGGGGGGCACTGAAGAGGATATTGACATCTGGTGCGGGTGCGATAGGATCGGCTGAAGCCGAACACTGATCCGCTGACCCGACATCCGATAGGCGGGCTTTCCTCAGGCCGCTTACCCAGAGGCTCTGGGCGGCTTGTGGAGAGCCCGCCTTCTTTGTTGGCCGGCAGCGGTCAGGCGATGTGAGATGGCTAAGCAGGCTTCGCGTGCCGCCATGGCGGTCTCTAGGCGGCACGCCGGCAGTATCTCCGTTGGCTCCTACGGCGCGGCGGCCGCTGCCACCGGTGCCAGATACCTGTCCAGCAGTGCCTTCACTGACGCGTCTTCGCTGAACGAGGAGTCTATTGGCACGAGGCGGTTCTTCGCCTCAGTCAGCTTCCAACCGCCCTCCTGCTTCTCGAACTCCAGTTCGAACACCCCCAGCACCACGCCAAGCTCACCCGCTTCCGCCATCGGCACCTCGCGGCCAGAAGGTCCCTTCAGCATCAGCGGTGGCGAAAGGAACTCGTGCGCGTGACCGCCCACCATCGCGTCAATGCCGTCCACCTCCCCGGCTAGCACGGAGGCACTTCCGCTGCCGATATGCATGACCGCGATCAACACATCGCAGTACTTGCGGGCGAACGGGACCCATCGCTTCGCCACCGCCATCGGATCGCCGATCGTCCACCCCTTCAGCCAATCGTAGTCCGGCGGAAGGTCGCACGTCAGCCCGAGGAAGCCCACCCGCACCGGCCCGAACATCCGCACGACGAAGGGATGCATCCCCTCGACGAAGGCGAGCGCGTCGCATCCCGGCGGCGGGCCATCGCCAAGGGTGAGATTGGCGGCGAGCCATGGGAAGCGGCTCCGCCGCATCAGCGAGAGCATCATCTCCTCTGAGGCGATGTCACCCCAGATCGGCTTCAGCTCGTTGTTGCCCACCACGAGCATGTCGTAGCCGATCAGATTCATCGCCTCGATCTCAGGCTCACCGAACCACCTCTCATGCCACGGGCCGCGGGTGAACACATCGCCGCAGTCAACGACCACGCAGTTCGGCGAGCTCGCGCGCAGCTCGCGGACCGCGGTTGAAAGGCGAGCCATGCCGCCGAGCTCCCGCTCCTCGTCGGCGAACGCAGTACCCTCTGCCTGGTAGCGGTGCGGGGCCATCATCCCATGCAGGTCATTGGTGTGCAGGATGGTCAGATGGAACGTCTCGCCGGCGCATGCCGGCGCCGCAGACACGGCAAGCAGCAGCACGACAACGAGCCACCGCGCGGCACGGAGCATCGGGAGTCCTCCCCCCCAGCATCTTCTACGGGAAACTTGCCAGGCCGGCTACAGGTACAGTTCGGCCAGCCGCTTGCTTCTTCGGTCCAGCGCGCTTAGGTCCTCTATCAGGTAGCGGTTACCATCGGCGTCGCGGATCACCAGGCGATTGCGCCCAACGAACCAGACGGACTCGGATCGCGAGACCATCTCGAAGCTGTTCCAACCGCGGTCTGTCTCGACTTCCCAGCGCGCGATCCCCGTCCCCGGCTTCTCCTCGACCCGTTCGATCCGCACAATGCGCGGCATGAAGTATGCCTCGTCGGCCTGCTGTAAGACCAGCTCCCGCGACTCACGGTCGAGCCGACGGGGGTCCATCAGCAGGCCTATCTCCTTTCCCTCGGAGTCCTGGAAGTAGACGAAGCCGTCGGGTCGGGAGATGGGAAAGGCAGGCACCAGCTTTACGCCCTCGTAGACGTAGCCTCCGGCGAGGCGCAGCTCGAGCAGTCCCTGCTCATTCAGGCGAACCTGCATCTCGGTCGGGTCCAGGACGGTGACGGACGGCGGCGTCGGGCTGCCATCCTGCTGCTCAGGCTCCGCCATTACCCTCTCCTTCCGTAGCACCAACGGCCGTCGTGGCGCGGCTCTGGGCGGCGACCAACCGCGCATACTTGCCGTCCTGCGCCATCAGCTCTTCGTGGGTGCCGACCTCGGAGACGCGCCCCTCCTCCAGCACGACGATGCGGTCAGCATTGCGCAGCGTCGAGAGTCGGTGGGCGATGGCGAAAGTCGTCCGGCCGGAGACCAGCCGCTGGATCGCATCCTGGATCAGCATCTCCGTCTCCGTATCCACCGACGAGGTGGCCTCGTCGAAGATGAGGAGCCTCGGATTGTGCAGAATCGCCCGGGCAATGGAGATGCGCTGGCGCTCACCACCGGAGAGGCGCACCCCTCGCTCGCCTACCTGACTGTCGTAGCGATCGGCCAGGTGCATGATGAACTCGTGCGCGTTCGCGGCCTTGGCGGCAGCGATGATCTCGGCCTCGCTCGCCTCGGCCCGGGCGTAGGCGATGTTGTCGGCGATGCTCCCATGGAAGAGGAACGGCTCCTGCAATACCATGCCGATCTGGCTCCGCCAGCTCCGCAGGTCGTATTCGCGTAGGTCATGCCCGTCCGCGTAGATGGCGCCTCGATCCGGATCGTAGAAGCGGCAGACGAGGTTGACCAGTGTGGTCTTGCCCACCCCGGTCTTGCCCACCAGGCCGATCATCTCACCGGGCCTGACATCCAGGTTCACATCGAGCAGCACCGGCTCACCGTCTTCGTAGCTGAAGTAGACGTTGTCGAAGCTGACCGCCCCCTGAATGTCATCGGCGGAGCGGACCTCACGGCTTCGGTCTACCTCGGGCTGGGTGTCGAGCACCTCGAACACCCGCTCGGCCGCGGTAGCGGCGAACTGGAACCGCTCGTACATGTTGCTGATCTGCCCGATCGGGCCGTAGAGCTGCCACAGCAAGCCGCTGAAGGCCACAATATCACCGACCCTGAGGATGCTGGGGCTGATGATGGCGAGCTTCCCACCGTAGGACCAGACGAGCAGCGAACCGAGGGCTGTGATCAAGGCGATGGCCGCCATGAAGCCGGCGCGCAGCCGAGCGGCCTGGATGCTTGTCTCCGTGTATCCCTCATTCCGCAGGTCGAAGCGTTCGACCTCACGGTCCTCCTGGGCAAACGCCTTTACCACCCGCACGCCCGGGATGGCGTCGGCGAGCACCGCCTGCATGCCCCCCATGCGCCGGCGAGCACTTCGGTAATAGCGGCGCACCCGCGTGCGGATCAGGCTCGTCGTCAGCACGATCAAGGGGATCGGCAGCAGCGTAAGCAGCGTCAGGCCGACATTCCACGTGAACAGGTAGATGAGGATGATGATGACGGTGAAGGCCTGGACGACTATCTCCTGCAGGTAGTCGGCGACGAAGTCCTGGATGTGGCCGGTGTCGTGGGTGAGCCGCGACATGAGCTGACCCGTCTGTCGGCGCTCGTAGAAACCCACCGCGAGCTGGTGCAGATGGCGGTAGGTCATCGAGCGCACGTCGGCGACCACGCGCTGACCCAGCCATGCCAGCAGGTAGGCTCGGTAGTAGCTGAACACCGAGCGGCAGATATAGATCCCTGCCAGCAGCCATATGGCCGGGGCAAGGCGGTAAAGGGCCCCCGTGGTGATGACCTCGTTGATGAGGTAGCGGGTCATCAGGACCGGCACGATGTTCAACCAGGTCGCGATCCCCGCCAGGCAGAGCCCGAGCACCGCCCAACCCCAGTAAGGTCGGACGAACCCGATCATCCGCCAGGCCATCTGCGTCCGATCGAGACACTGGGCGCAGACTCCCTCCCGGTTGAGCACACGTCCGCAGACCGCGCACCGGGCCGCTCCGCGCTCGCCGACATTCCCGACCAACTCCACACCCGGCCGGCCCAGCGCCGCCCGCGCCTCCGTTGCCAGCACGGCCATCTCCCGGCCGGTTGTCTCGACATCGCGCGCCAGCGACTTGGTGAAGCGGGCGAGTGCCTGCTTCTCTCCTCCCGCAACCAGATCGAGCCGGCCGTTGCCCACGAACTCCAGCAGATCGAGCCGCTCTATCTCCGCCAGCGGGACGCGGGCCTGAAGTCGCAGACCCTCCGAGTCCCAGCGCAGGGCGATGAGCGAGCGGTCCGTCGCAATCACCCAGGCATCGCCGAAGTGACCAGGACCGTGCAGATCGGCGTACTGCACGACCTTCACGGTCTCCCCAGGCGCGTTCGCGGTGAGCCACGCCTCGACCTCCAGCGGAAGGCCGTTGGGCGAGACCTGCTCTTCCTCGGCTCTTGGCAATGGCAGCGTCGGCAATCGCACTATGATTGTCCCTGGGCAACCCTCTACGGGGTCCTATAGCTATCTGCTACACAGCCCCCGAATATCCTGCGAGCCCCGGAGCACCGCATGGAGAAGATACCCGCGGCGTCCGGTGCAGCAAACGATCCCCTCCCGCCAGGCATTGACACCGGGCCCGCCTCCGAGGATAATCTACTGTTGCTCGTATCCGAGCTGTTCGCTCGACGCAGTAATGTCGCAGCGGCGGCGGATGATGCCGGGCGGCGCCAATCTACCCTGGGAGGAGTGTTCCACATGGGATGCTGCGACTCTAAGAAGAAGGAAGCCGAGAAGAAGCAGACCTGCGAGACTGAGAAGAAGCAGAGCTGCGAGACCGAGAAGAAGGAAACCAAGAAGTCCTGCTGCAAGTAGCCGCACGCGCTCGCGCGTTGTAGGCAGAAGCTGCGCTTCTGCTGTGGCTGCAAGCAGGGCGAGGTCAACTTCGGAACGGGGGTCGCCTCAGGCGACCAAGCTTCGGGGCAGGAGCCATGTTCACTCGTCTTTGGCGAGCTCCTGCCCTCTCTGTTTGGGGGGGTAGCGGTGCTAGGCCGCTGCTTCGCTCTGTCGTGCCGTGCGACTAGCTCCGCACACGGGACAGGCACCTCGCGGGCGCGCCCACGAGCAGAGCCAATGGCCGCAGCGCATGGGTACGCCATCGTCCAGCGCACATCCGCCGTAGAGAAGGTGGTGCGCCTCGAACGTCTGGCAGCCGTCCGAACGGCGTCCGCACTCAAGGCAGGCGAAGAGAGGAACGCGGGGCTTAGGGTCATGGCCGAAACCCAGGAACTCGACCGGCCCCCCGCAGGCCACACAAGTCCACCGCCCGCACTTCGAGAAGTCCTGCACGAGTTGCGCGTAGGGCACGTAGGCGACATGCTCTGCCATGGCTGGGACGCTTTCTGCGTGTTGGCTGCTGGGGAATGCCATGTTTCCTGGGCCTACATCATATCGCGCCCTGCAGACGCCTGTGTGTGTGCCATGGCCGCCACGTGGGAGCGGTGACCGACAAGCGCCGGCCTGGGAGGTCACTGCTCGCCTATGCTCCCCGGCCCCGCCAGACCCCCCCTCCCCCCGCCAACAGCCCCTCAGGCAGAGCCAGCGCTCCCGATTGCCTGCTAGGCTGCCGCTTGCTCGCGCGTTTCCCCTTGACAAGCGCCCCTTTTGTGGTAGGATGCTAACGTGCCCACGGGGCACACACATCGAAAGCCGTAGTCGGAATGCGCAGTCCGCCTGGCGGATCAGTCGCTCTCCGGTCTATCGTCGCTTTCGGAAAGGAGATCGGCTGATGACCAGCGGTAAGGTAAAGTGGTTCAACGACGCAAAGGGCTACGGGTTCATCGAGACTGCTGAGGGTGACATCTTCGTCCACCACTCGGTGATCGAGTCTCAGGGCTTCCGCTCTTTGCGCGAGGGCCAGGATGTCGAAGTTGAGATCGGCAAGGGCGATAAGGGCCCGCGCGCTCTCAAAGTTCGACCCCTGTAGCACGATACGCTGAACCTGAGATGGCTCCGGCGCCGCCGGAGCCATCGTTTGTTGGCCCCGCTATCGCGGCGCGGTCAGATGTCGGCCACCACGGGTGTCATCCCCTCCCCCAGGCCCAGCATCTCGATCCGGCTGCACACGAACCTGACGACCCCGAACGACGCGTCATCCGGCCCCGGGAAGTACTGCGATGCCCCAGGTATCCCCGCGAAGACCTGCCGCTTCATCGCCGGGTCAGTCACAACGCTCGCGCTGCCGGTCAGCGTCGCCACTCGCGAGAAGTCCTCCGTCTGGAACATCAACTGCGCCTGCGGATGGGAGGCGATCTGCCTCATCTTGCGGGAGTCCGCGCCTGCAGCCATGTAGACCGTCAGCGGCTCCTCCAGGAAGGCGCCCCCCATCCATCGTATCTGCGGAAATCCCCTGTCGTCGACCGTCGCGAAGACGAACGCGCGCCTCGCACGAATCAGCTCGAGTGCCGCATCGAGAATCGCCTGTCTGTCCACGGATCTCCTCCCATCGCGAAGGCCCGTCCGGCCCTGTGCCAGGCCTTGCCTTCCCTCCTTCCCGCCCCCGGTGGAGATCCCTTTGCAACGGCGCCACGACCATGTCGCCTGTTCAGCGACGGTCCGCGGTCCCTACGCGACTCCGCTAGACGCCGATGATCGACTCCACCGCGACGTACCAACAGTCGGGGCCGCGCTGGATATGGCGCGCGATATCGTCGCTGAACGGTCGCAGCATCGCTAACTCGGTGCCGACCACCGCGAACCCCTGCTGTCTGAGCAGGCGGCCGAGAATCGGGTCAGACCTCGGGCAGAGCACCGTCACTGACAGGCCTCTGGATGAAACTGCCACGAGCTCGGCGAGATCCTCCGAGGCGTGGTCCCCGGGCGGCAGCACGATGTCGCTCAGCACCGTACAGCTCTTTGGGTGCCCGGCGAAGGTCAGGTCGGCGCCACACCAAGCGCCAAATCCGCCTCCCGCTGCTCGGTATAGCGCTCCCGGGGAGTCCAACGCACGTTCGGCCCTGCGCCAGCGCCACAACTCATCGTTCAGCTCGAGCCAGCCGTCGCGCTCGCCCAGTGCCGACTCGACGGCCGCGCGGGCAGCACCGTCCGGCGGGATCTTCGACGCCACAGCGGGCGCCTCAGGTCGCCCCCACGTTACCTCGAACCGGTCGACGCGTTCATACACCTGATAGCCAGAACTCTCGTAGAGCTGCTGCGGCCCGGACGGCGGAGTAGCCTCGAGTGTGTTCAGTAGACTGACCTCCGCCCCTCTTGCACCCATGGCAACGAGCGCCCGCTGGATGAGCGCCCTGGCGAGCCCGCGCCTTCGGTGGTCAGGATGCGTCATCACTTCATCGAGGATCCCACATAGCACCATGCGCCCGGCAAGCCGCATCTTCGCCAGTGTGACCAGGACGCTCGAGACAAGCTCGTCGCCCGCGAACGCGGCCTGGCACAGACGCGGGTCCATCCCGGGCCGCGAGGCGAACCACTCCACGAACATCGGGGTGGGCACGATCACGCCGTCATAGTGACTGAACGACAGGCGGTTCAGCTTGGCCATCGCGCGACGAAGTGCGCTGCGATCGCCTGCCTCGGCGTATGTGCATAGGCGGTACTCTGTCATCACACGCCCGCGACCTGCCGCACAAGGTCGAAGAACCCCCGCTTCCGCTCAGTGTTGGTGCTCCAGTTCGTGGGCGGGCTCTGGTAACCGTCGCGGTAGTTGTTGGTCCCTTGGTCATAGTAGCCCCAGGAGGCGTACTCGGAGATCGCCGCGAGCATGTTGTTGGGGAGCGCAGCTCCCCTGGACGTTGCGCGCCCGCTCCCATCTGCGCAAGGGAGGCTTGCGCACTCGAAGAGGTAGTGGTCATCCTCGTTGAACAGGATCGGCATTGGCCGATAGCTCCCCAACGCCCGCGTCTCTCGCACCATTGCTGCAATCCTATCCGGCTTGTCTACGCCATTGCCGTGCAGCAGCAAGAAGTCCGAGGCGGCCACCACCTTCTCCCCCGGGATGGTTCCGCCACCATAGCTAGTGCTCACCAGCAGCCGCCGGCCGTCCTTCGTGACCCGCTTCGCCCGCTCGATCAGTTCGTGCACCCGGTGTGGCTGGAGGATCTCGTGGTCGTAGAGGATGTCGCACTCGTTGTTGATCTCCATGAGCACGTTGGTGAAGCCTCGATCGAGAATCCATCCGGCGGCGCACTCAACGGCGCGTGTCACCGCCGTTTCGTCGTGCAACCGCTCGTCCTGGCCGAAGTAGAAGAGGCCCAGGATGACGACCATTCGCAGCTCGTCGGCCCGCTCGGTGACGCGCCGAAGGCGACTTTCGTAGTCAGGGCGCAGCTGTCCGTCGGCGGTCCACCCACTGTTCTGCCACGGCTGCCGCTCCTCTGTGTGTGGCGTCGGCATGCCGCCCTGGAGGTTGGTGGTGAACGCCAGCAGTCCGGCACTCCGGTAGCTCGGCAGCGCCGCGATGAACTCGGTTACATTCCGCTCGGCGTCCCATATCCCAGTGTCTGGGTAGGCCCACATCCCGCGCGTCTCCGGATTGAGGTCATCGAAGATCGCCTGCACCATCCGGCTGCTGAGAAGCAGCCCCTCGACCTTCATCCCCCGGTGGGTGCGACCCGGGTAGGTGGGCGCGCCGTTGATGAGAAACGCCTGCTCGCTGGTCTCTACTCGTGTTCTGCCCGGCATAGGCCGCACTCTCCGCAAACGTTACCCGTATGTGTCAACCAGACTTGAGACACGAAGCTGTCCCTCAAACTCCGACTGCGACAGGGGGACGGCCGGGGAGACTGTCACAGTGACGTGCTCGCCCGGGCGGAGGTGGAAGAAGCTGTTCGACACGGTCGCCTCGGCCGACTCGAGCGCCACCCAGACCCACAGCGCCGGTCGCTCTGCCGCCAAGGTAACGGCAAATCGGCCGCCGCTGCCCTCCTCCACCGTCCACGTGATTCCAGGATCGGGTAGCTCGAGGTGCTTCGGCCGAGCGAAGAGCGCCAGGTTGTCAGAGAGCAGTTCGCCGCCAACGCGCAACTCCAGCCACAGTAGCAGACTGCGAGGGCCGACCTTAGCCAGTTGCTCCCGCAGGTCCAGCGTGCGCACCAGCGCGCTCGTCCGCGGGGCGACCTCCAGCTCCATCTGCCCGTCAAGCAGCCGGTTCCCCTGCATGTCAGTCAGCGCCCATGATAGCTCGGCGGCATGGGCCTCGAGCTGATCGCTCGTCACATGGATGTCAACTGCGCCGCGGCTTAGGTCCTCCACTGCCGATACCAGAACCGGAGCGAAGAACCGCTTCGCCATGTAGTGCAGCGCCTTCCAGCGGCCGTGATAGTCAATCGAGGACCAGCTTGCGCCCGGCCAGGTGTCATTGAGCTGCCAGTAGAGCGTCCCCATGCCCCGCGGCATGGATCGGCGCCAGTGCTCCACCGCGTACTTCATCGCCATTCCCTGGAGGATCTGGCTCAGCCAGAGGGTCATGTCGAACGACGTCGGCAGCCGGAACCAGTCCAGCATGTACTGCATGATGAGCGTGTTGCCGACGCCACTGCGCTGGTGGTGCTCCATGACATGGCTGGTGACGTTGCGATCCTCGGGCTCGGTGACCGCGCAGACCGTTCGCGGCTCCGGGAATGACTGGAAGCCGAACTCGCTGTTGAACCGATGCTCGCAGCTCCTATACCACTCGAACGGCTGCCGTCCGTGCCACACCGACCATAGGTGAGCATCCCCGCAGGTTGGGTTGTTGGCATCCGCGCGATCGCCGCAGGGCGAGTGGGCGCTGCTCGGCCAGTAGTCGCGGTCCGGATCGAGATCCTTCAGCACCTCCGGCAGCAGCTTGTCGAAGAGCTTGCCGTAGTCCTCCCAGCTCATCCGGTGGTCGTTCCAGTCCTCGCCCACCAGGCCCTGCTCCAGTTCGTTGTTGCCGCACCAAAGCGCGATGCAGGTGTGGTGGCGAAGTCGCCGCACGTTGTCCTCGGCCTCGGCTCGCACCGTTCGCATGAAGGCGTCATCAAACGTCGGGTAGGTGGAGCAGGCGAACATGAAGTCCTGCCAGATGCAGAGGCCCAGCTCGTCGCAGAGGTCGTAGAACAGGTCATCCTCGTACACACCGCCCCCCCAGACTCGCAGCATGTTCATGTTCGCGTCGGCCGCGCTCCGCAGCAGTTGCTCGTAACCCTCGCGGGTCATGCGAGTGATGAACGCGTCGGCCGGAATCCAGTTCGCCCCCTTCGCGAAGAAGGGAACTCCGTTGACGACGAACTGGAACGACTCGCCCCATTCGTCAGGATGTCGGTCGAGCCTCAAAGTGCGCAGGCCGACCCTCTTCTCGAGCGCATCGAGGATGGCGCCATCCCCGTCCATCAGCTCGACCGTCACCGTATAGAGCGGCTGCTCGCCCATGCCGCGCGGCCACCAGAGCTTCGGGTCGGGGATGGCCAGCTTGGATCGGGCGGCCGTGCCGTCGAGCGCCGCCCTAGCGCGAGCCACCTCCTGGCCGCCGAGCGAGACCGTCACCACCGCGCTCAGCTCCGCCTCTTTCGTCCTCTCGGCCGTGACCGCGATAGCCAGCTCTACACGTCCGCCATCGTGCCGCTGCCGAATGTGCACATCGGTCAGCCGCGCGGTGTTGTGCGCAGCAAGCGAGATCGGCCGCCATATGCCGCATGTCGCCAACACCGGCCCCCAGTCCCAGCCGAAGTTGCACGGCTCCTTGCGCAGCCAGGCGCGGCCGCCGGGCTCCTTCGGGCCATGCCAGTCCGGTAGCGCCCGCCGAGCGTGATGCTCGCGCAGGTGCTTCATGGGGGAAGCGAAGCGGACCTCGATCTGATTCGCGCCGGGCCGCAGCGCTCCCTTGACGTTCATCTCCCACGTGCGGAACATGTTGTCGCCCGCGCCGACGCGCTTGCCGTTGACGGTGATGGTAGCGAGGGTGTCCAGCCCCTCGCATCGCAGCATTACATGGCCGTGGGCGAGCAGCCCGGGCGTCACCTCAAACTCACGGCTGTACAACCAGTCCTGCTCTGAGACCCACTGCACCGCCTCCTCATTGTCGCGTACGAACGGATCGGGGATCCTGCCGTTGGCGAGAAGGTCAGTATGCACGCACCCCGGGACTTGGGCGGAAATGCCTCCTTCCTCCCCGATCTGCGAAAGCGTCCAGGCTCCGCCGAGATCCACCACCTGCCTCGTCTCAGGGCGTCCCGTCTCAGTCTGTTCGTCCGCAGCCATGCTCGCCTCCTCGCGGTCGGTGCAACCCACGGCCAGCTTCTTCCACCAGCGCGCCAGCGCTCCCTGCGCCCTCCCACACGAGAGGAGGAGACCAGGCCCGCAAACAAGAGAGACCGCACACAGATGCCAGGAGGCGGTCGTGAGCGTTCTCTTCTCGCCGATCCAGCTGGGGGATGTGCCCATCCGCAACCGGGTCGTCATGCCCCCGATGGTGACTCTCATCGGTGATGACGCGGGCCGCGTTACCAGCGACGTCACTCAGCACTACGCCAGCCGTGCTCGGGCCGGCACCGGCCTCATCGTCGTTGAAGCGACGTGTGTGGACGCGAAGGGTCGGGTGTGGGAGCGCGGGCTGGGCGCGTGGAGCGACGACCACGTGGCCGGTCTCGCCGACCTCGCCGCTGCCATCAAGTCCGAAGGCGCGGTTGCCGGAATCCAGCTCGTCCACGGCGGCCCGCAGACATCGGTCGAGCTCTGCGGCGAGCGGCTCGGGCCATCGGAGGTTGACCCGCCTCAGGGCGGGCCGCGGCCGCGCGCGATGAGCGCCTCCGAGATCGAGGCCGCCCAGCACTCCTTCGCTGCCGCGGCCGCTCGCTCCGCCGAGGCCGGCTTCGACCTCGTGGAGGTGCACGGCGCCCACGGCTATCTACTTGACAGCTTCCTCTCGGCGGAAACGAACGTGCGAACCGACGGCTACGGCGGCGCCTTCGACGCCCGCATGCGGATGACGGTCGAGACATGCACGGTCGTGAAGCAGCGGATCGGCGGCTCTGCCCTGCTCTGCTGTCGCTTCAGCCTCTTCAACAAGCAGCCCGGCGAGGTGGACGAGGCCGACCTGCGCGCGCTCGTGCTCGCGCTGGAACAGGCCGGCGTTGATGTTCTTCACGCCTCCACTGATGGCGCGCTGAAGCCTACTCTCGGGACTACCGATACGCTCGGCCAGCTCGTGAAGCGATCTTGCGCGCTCCCGCTGATCGTCGCCGGGGGGCTCGGCGATCCCCGCGATGCCGAACGCGCGGTGGCCGACGGCCATGCCGACCTCGCCGCCATCGGGCAGGCGATGTTCGACGATCCCCACTGGACCACCCGCGCGCGGCAGGCGCTCGGGGCCTGATGGCCGGACGAGGAAGATGATACTCGCCGCCCGCTGTAAGGGATGTTTGTAGGGGTTTGAGCGCGACCCTATGGCCGACGTCACCTCACTGCTCCACTCCGCCCGACGCGCGGTCGAGGCCGGGGACCACAAGGCGGCGCTGCCACTGCTCGACGAGGCGGTGAAGCTAGGGCCCAACCTCTTCGGCGTGCACATGCTGCGCGGCATCTGCCTGAGCGCGATGAACCGGCCCGCGGAAGGCGTGAAGGCACTTCAGCGCGCCATCGAGCTCAACGCGACCAGCGCCCAGGGGCATTACAACCTAGCGGTCGCGCTCCTTGCCGCCGGTCGTTCGAAGGAGGCGGAGCAGCACTTCCGTCAGGCGCTTCGGCTCCAGCCGGGGTACGAGGCGGCGGCGGAGGCGCTGAGACCGGCCGCCAGCGCCGCACATCCCCAGAGCAACGCCCAGATAAGCAGACCCGCGAACACGGTATCTCGCCCCCCAGATCCGCCCCGGCCTCGGCCTGCCAAGCCAAGACCCAAGCCCGCGCCGCGGCCGCGGCCAGCAACCGAACCATCGGCAACGCACAGATGGAGATGGGCCAGGTGGGTGGTAGCGATCGCCGGCGTCGCCGCACTCGCTGCCGTCGCTGCGCTGTGGCTTCCGCGCCGCACCCCCGGTCAGAGCTTCATCGCATGGCAGGCCCCTGGGAGCTTCTCGGCTTTGGACTTCTCGCCCGACGGCGGCCTGCTCGCCGTTGCCGGGGAGAAGGTGAAGCTCTGGCGCGTGGGCACGGGTGTCCCCTACCGCGATTTCGGCTGGGGCGAGGAGGCCGTTGACGTCGCCTTCTCGCCCAGTGGCAACGCCCTCGCAGTCTCCTCTCGCGACGAGAAGACGGGTGACGCCGTCAAACTCTGGCGCATGCCGGATAGTGGTCTTGTCGGGGTGTTCCCCCAGACCGCCGGCAACCGGCCGCTCGCCTTCTCGCCCGACGGCAAGCTGCTCGCCATCGGCACCGACTACATGAGCACCGCCTCGCCGCTCGGGGTGCAGCTTTGGGCCATGCCTGAACGAACTGTGGTCGGCGCGGTCGCCAGCCCGGAGGTCGCCTCCTCCGGCTACGTCACCGCGTTGGCGTTCTCCCGCGATGGGAAGCTGCTGGCATCGGCGGATGACTCCGGCACGATCTGGATCAGCGATGTGGCCGACCGCAAGCGCCGCAGTACGATACAGACGGAGAACATGGTAACGGTCGCGCTCGCCTTCTCGCCGAGCGGCAAGACGCTTGCTTACGGGGGAAGCTCTGGTCCCTCTGTCACTGTCTGCACCGTGCCCGGCGGGAAGCAGGTCGAGGTTCTGAAGGGTGACTCGGGCGCTCGCGGCAAGCTGGGCCTGCCCATCGCCGTCAAGGCCCTCGCCTTCTCGCCCGACGGGAGGCTGGTCGCCACCTGTGAAAGCACCGGCGACCTCGCTCGAATCGAGCTGTTCCGTGTCTCCGATGGCGAACTGCTGAAGACGGTTGATTCTGCTCGACTCCTCGACTCTTCGACTACTTCAGGCCGAGCGGAGCCGAGGCCTCGACTCCTCGATCTCCGTGACCTCCAGTTCTCCCCCGACGGGCGCTACCTCGCCTGGTGCGGGAGCCAGGGGGTGGTGGTGGCGAGGGTGAGTGAGCTGAGGGGTTAGCCGGGCCGCAGGGATTCCGATGGCAGTCGGCGTAGTCGGCCATCGGAATGGATGAGCCGGGGGGAAGCCCTGCCGGAGGGCAGACACTAACACTGATAGGTCGGCGAGAGCGCCTGTGGCGCACACTGCGTCGCGCTAGGCGCGTGATCTCTGCCGTTGCCGTGCTCGCGTTCATCGGTCTGCTAGCCTCTCCGTCCATCACCGGCTGGATGCTCGACCGCGAGAAGGCGCGACTCCGAGCAGAGGGAGTGCCGACGACACTTGCGGAGGTGGTACCACGAGTGCCGCCCGGCAAGCCGAACGCGGCTGACGTGTACCGGAAAGCGTTCGGCCTCAGACAGATTCCGAAGGGCAGCAAACTCCTTGACGAACGGCGGCCCGAGGACGCGCGCTGGCGCTCGGAGATGCGAGCCCTGCTCGCGAAGAACACTGCCTACCTCACCCTTATCGAACAGGCTTCCCGGATTCCCGACTGCGCATTCCCTGTGAATTGGGCCGGTGGCCCGGAGACGGCGACGATGCCTCACCTTGCGCGTTTCCGCGAAGCCACCAGGCTGCTCGGCGCGCGAGCCGTCTTGCTCGCCCGCGATGGGAAGGCCGACGAGGCCCTCGCCCAGTGTGAGACCATCCTGAGGATCGCGGACCACGCACATAGGGACCCAGCGCTGATCGCCACTCTTGTCGCCTGGGCGATCCGCGCCATTGACGTGGACGTGGCCGAATCGGTGCTGAGCATGGCCGACCCATCCCCCGAGGCGTGCCGCGCCCTGCAAGCTGCGCTTGCCCGTGTGAACCAGCGGGCCGAGCTGGTCCGCGCTCTTCGCAGCGAATGTGTTGTGCATACTCTATGGGGGCACGAGACGGTGCGCCGCATTGTAGAGGACAGCACCCGCACGTGGGCCACCTACCTGATACACACGCAGGTGAACCTGGTGGAACGCCGGTTCCTACGCATGATGGATGAGCAGATCAGTGCTACCGCACTATCCTGGCCGGAGTCGTACTGGCAAGCGAAGCGAGTCGTTGACCGGTTCGATAGCACGCCCTGGTACTCGTCGTGGGGCATCGGCTACATAGTCAACGCGATAGTGTTCCCGATCGCTGCCAGGGGGCTCCAGGGTGGCGAGAGAATCCAGGCCCGCCTAGACGCCCTTCGGATCGCTCTCTCCCTCAAGCAGTACAAGGCGCAACACAGCGCCTATCCCGACTCGCTCGCCGCGCTGAGGGCCGCCGGTTTCGACATCCCCCTCGACCGCTTCACCGGCAAGGAGTTCGTCTACCGGCGGCAGGGCGCGGGGTTCCTCATCTACTCTCTCGGGCCCGATATGGACGACGACAACGGTCGCGACTTCCTCAAGGACAAGCGTCGCGACAAGAAGCCGATCGAGCACGGCGACGAGCTCTGGGACACCGACGTCCCCTTCCGCTGCACCCGCTGACCGCCCAGGCAGGGACCCCTCCCGCCCCAAGCGAACAACGCCTCGGCGGACCACAGAACGGAGAGTCACCCAATGCCATTCAACGGCCTCGGCCTACATCTCGGCAATCTGTCTCGGCTGTCGTCAGCGAAGACGCGCTCGATCAGCCCGGAGAACCCCACCGGCGGGAAGGGCAAGGGCGCGATGGACGCCGAGGGCGTCGCCTCCCACGCCGCCGGTGACCTGGGCCGCGGCTGGAAGGTCTCGCCCTATGTCCGCATCCAGCCCGGCGAGACCCACACTATCGCCGACATCAAGGAGCCCGGCGCCATCCAGCAGATCTGGATGACCCCGACCGGCCACTGGCGCTACAGCATCCTCCGCATCTACTGGGACGGGCAGGCGCAGCCATCGGTCGAGTGCCCGGTCGGCGACTTCTTCGCCTGCGGCTGGGGGCAGTACGCCCAGGTCTCCTCGCTGCCGGTGTGCGTGAACCCGGGCAGCGCCTTCAACTGCTACTGGGAGATGCCGTTCCGCAAGCGCTGCCGGATCACGATGGAGAACGTCGGCCTGGAGCAGATGACCCTCTACTACCAGATCAACTACACCCTCACCGATGTCCCCGATGACGCCGCTTACTTCCACGCCCAGTTCCGCCGCTTGAACCCACTCCCATACAAGGAGGTCTACCCCATCCTCGACGGCGTGAAAGGCCGCGGGCAATACGTCGGCACGTACATGGCCTGGGGTGTCAACAACTGCGGCTGGTGGGGCGAGGGCGAGATCAAGTTCTACCTCGATGGCGATGGCGAGTTCCCAACCATCTGCGGCACCGGGACGGAGGACTACTTCTGTGGCTCCTACAACTTCGATGTGGGGAAGGAGAAGGGCGGCTACCGTGAGTTCACCACCCCCTACTCCGGCCTCGCCCAGGTCATCCGGCCGGACGGGCTCTACCAGTCGCAGACGCGCTTCGGCCTCTACCGCTGGCACATCATGGACCCGATCCGGTTCGAGCAGGACCTGCGCGTGAACATCCAGGCGCTTGGCTGGCGGAGCGGCTGGCGCTACCTGCCGCTGCAAGACGACATCGCCTCCGTTGCCTATTGGTACCAAACCCTCCCGACCGCGAGCTTCCCCAAGCTCCCCGATCGAGACTATCTGGAGATTATCTAGCGATGTACCTGGCCGATGGCCTGACGATCCCGATCTGCAGCCATCCTGTAGGGGAGCCCCTCTGCGGGCTCCCGCAACTCACATATCGGCCGGGCGACCGCTGAGGGTCGCCCCTTGTATGTTGATCGGGTGCTGTAGCAGTATAGAGAGATGGAGACGCTGGACCGTGGGAACGGGAGAAGCTGAGTCGCCCCTGAGTCGGGAAGACTGGTTCGTA
>Ga0315275_10000994_pt1 | contig 24327 bp, 19 predicted proteins | sample YL17G03_0_MG_FD_205557 | JGI IMG/M metagenome (GOLD analysis project Ga0315275, IMG submission 205557) | Sediment microbial communities from Yellowstone Lake, YNP, Wyoming, USA - YL17G03_0 | ecosystem: Environmental > Aquatic > Freshwater > Lake > Sediment | place: USA: Wyoming | collected...
GCTGCACCGCTTTCTGTTATTGGCATGTTCATGTTTTCTAAAAAATGGAAAGCTGTTATTTGGGTTGTCGCGGCAACGGCAATAGGAATAGGTGCTTGGCTTATCTACGGGTACATGACAGACGCAGTGTTATTTACAAATTTATGGAAACTGCAGCTTGCCCGGTATGATATGACGTTTGATAGTCTTTTTATTCTTTTTAGAGATCCTGTAATTGCTGATCGTGCCTTGGTTGATGGGTGGATATATTTTGGCTGGGTCCCCATGTTTCTTTTGTTGATCAAGGACACAAAAAAACATCTTCCGATCATATTTGGATTTCTTGCCTATTTTGCTGTGTTTGTCTTTGCAATCCCCAGTGAGCCGCTTCATGGGTGGTATCGATACCCGTTCTATCCGTTTTTGATAATTGCCATTGCTGTATTTTTGAAAGAATATTTTAATAAAAATTATCTCGTCACTGCGATATTTTTTATTCTTACCGGTCTGTCTATGCTTGCGGGGGGATGGGGCAGAGCATTGGGATTCTCCTATCCGGTGTTTCGGACGTACCTTATCGTAGTTGCCTTTGGTGCCTTGCCGGGAATATTTCCGAGATTGGAAAAGAAGAAATTATTTCAATGGATTAATATCGCTCTTCTTCTTTTAATTATTCTTTTGTCCGTTTGGACGGTTCTTGGATATAACGAACAATAGGAATATGAATACAATAGATATTTCCATAGTAATTCCCGTATATAACAATGAAAAAGAACTTTCCACATGCTTGTCCTCCATAAAAACGCAGGAATATCCCAAAGATCAGATTGAAATCTTGTTATGCGACGGGGGATCCAATGATAAGACAATTGAGATAGGGAAACGGTTCGGTTGTAAAATCATTCATAATCAAAAAAGACTTGCTGAATTTGGGGTAACATTGGGTATCGAGCAGGCAAAAGGGAAATTTATTACCATTCTTGCTGCAGATAATGAGCTCATCGGAAAAAACTTTATAGAACGCATCATCTATCCGTTTTTTCAGGATAACCGGGTGATGATAACCTATCCGATACAGGTGAGCTCGGAACATGATTCTTGGATTTCTCAATATATAAATATGTTCACCGACCCAATTAGTCATTTCATCTATGGCAATGCTTCAAACACAAGAACCTTTTCCAAGTGTTATAGAACTATTCAAAAGAACAGTCACTACGTAATTTATGATTTTTCCTCTATGGACTATCCGATGATAGCTCTCGCGCAGGGGACGACCATACGAAACAAAAGCGATGAAAGAAACAATCCCGGTGACGACATCTTACCCATAGTTGATGTGATAGCTGATCATAAATATCTTGCGTATGTTCCGGAAGCTTTTGTGGCTCACCATTCAATATCATCTCTTTCTATATATTTTAGAAAACAGCGTTGGGCATTTGATAACTATCTTATGCGGTCTGACTACGGTATCAGGAAAAGAACAGTTTACTTTTCTCCGGTTAGAAAGCTTAGAAAACTAATTTGGCCACTATATGCTGCTTTAATAGTGCCACCACTCATTGTGTCTATTGTAGGCTATATAAAGAGCGGGAAAAAAGAATGGCTCTATCATTTCCCATTAACTATCGTATCGCTCACAGCATTGGTATTTGAAGTTGTGCGTGTTACAATTTTAAGAAGACAGACAAAGGTACAAAGAAAAATATGATTAATGTTGTTTTTGATCGGGCAATCCGAAGACGGGATGAACGGGGATTCTTAGTGGATTTCATCAAAGGTGATGAAATGAAGCCGGTTCATCAGACTCTTGGACAAATATATTTTGTGACATTTGAAAAACCGCATGTCATACGCGGCAATCATTATCATAAGACAAAAGACGAATGGTTTGTTGTGATAGCCGGCAAGATTAAATTAGTAGCTGAAGATGTCAATACTAAAGAGCGGATCGAACGAATATTAGACGGCGATAATGATGAATATGAGCGCGTATTTATTGGTAAAAATATAGCTCATACATTTCAAAACATTTCTCCCAGTGCAATGATGCTTGATTACGCCGATAAGTCGTATCATGATAAAGCACCTGATACAATTCATTATCCCTTACTGTAATTATGGCTAACATTATTAGTGAACAAGGATTTATGAAGCTCCATCCGGATGCTTTGATTAGGTCTGGAACAATTATCTATGACGGTAGTACATACGGCAGTCATTTTATAACAGGTCACAATGCAGTGATTCGTGAGAATAATACAATAGGTAATCGGGTTGTCGTTGGGGTACATACGTATTTAGGACCGGGAAATATAATAGGCGATGATGTTAAAATTCACACGTCATGTTTCCTTGAGGGCGTTACACTGGGAAATAAAGTCATTATCGCTCCTCATGTGGTATTTACGAATGATCCATATCCGCCTTGTAAGAAGTGTGTGGAGGAAATCGGCGGAGCTACTGTTGGGGATGGTACGGTCATTGGTGCAAACGCTACTATTTTACCCGGAGTTCATATAGGAAAAAATTGTCTGATTGGAGCGGGAAGCGTTGTTGTAGCGGATGTTGAAGATGAAGCGGTTGTTGTAGGAAATCCTGCACGCATGATTAAATACAAAAAAGATATTATTCATAAGCATACGGTATGAACGTACCTTACCTAGATTTACATGCTCAATATGTATCTATCAAACCTGAAATTGATAGCGCGTTCAAACAGATTTTCCAGAAGATGCAATTTATTGGTGGAGCAGAGGTTGAAGCATTTGAGAAGGAATTTTCAACATTTTTACAGGTGAAACATGTCATCGCCGTTAATTCAGGGACAGACGCATTACTATTGGGAATTGAAGCTTTGAAGTTGTCTCCCGGTGATGAAGTCATTATTCCCGTAAACACATTCTATGCAACGGCGTTAGCAGTGGTAAAAAATCGTTTAAAACCAGTTTTCGTTGATACGAACAAACAGTACGGTATGTCTCTGGTGGATTTAAAAAGGAAAATTACTTCAAAAACTAAAGCAATAATTATAGTGCACCTGTATGGACAACCGGATGATATTGACGGAATAAAGGCAGTTATTCAAGCGTCACATAAAAATATTCTACTCATAGAAGACGCATGTCAGGCACATGGCGCGATGTATCATAATCAAAAAGTCGGCACATTTGGAATATTCTCGGCATTTTCGTTCTATCCGGGGAAAAATTTAGGAGCGTACGGAGACGGTGGGGTGATTGCAACAAAGGACGATACATTAGCTCAAAAGTACAGATTGCTTCGGGAATACGGACAGACCTCTAAATATCATCATGAAACAATCGGTACGAATTCCCGTTTAGATTCGCTTCAAGCAGCTATTCTTCGTAAGAAATTGGTTCATCTTGAAGATTGGAATAAGCAAAGAAGAGCCCATGCAGCGTACTATACTAAATGCTTTAGAGGTTGTGAAAGCGTTATAACTCCGGAAATTTTAGCAGATAGAAATAGCGTATTTCATATATACGCGGTTAGGGTTAACAAACGACAGAAGCTTCAGAAATACTTGTTAGATAATGGTATTGTAACGCTTATTCATTATCCCGTTCCCCTTCACTTAGCAGGAGCTTTCTCATATTTGAAGTATAAAAAGGGAGATTTTCCAATAGCCGATAAATTTGCAGATGAACTTTTGTCATTGCCGATGTATCCGGAATTAACTGATGCTCAAATTGAATATGTAGCAAATAAGATTAAGATATTCTATTCCGGCGGTAATACACAATGAACGAATTAGTATCCATCATTATCGTAAATTGGAATGGATTTCGGTGGCTTCCTGACTGTTTTGGGAGTCTTGCCAAACAGGATTGGAAAAACTACGAGATTATCTTTGTGGATAACGCATCTAAAGATGAGTCGGTTGCTTGGGTGAAAAAGAACTATCCAAAAACAAAAATTCTCATCAATAAAGAAAACTTAGGATTTTCAGACGCCAATAATGTTGGGTATAAGGTGGCGAGTGGTAAATACGTATTATTTCTGAATAACGATACTCGGGTGACAAAAACTTTTTTGACAGAACTTATTACTGTACTAAAAAGCGATAAGAAGATTGGTGGAGCTCAAAGCAAGATACTTCTCATGGATCATCCTGATACGCATGACAGTGTCGGAGCGTTTATGACACCGACAGGATTCCTGTATCATTATGGATTCGGTGCAAAAGATGCACCGAAATATAATAAAAAAATAGATCTATACACCGCAAAAGGTGCATGCATGATATTCAAAAAGTCAGTACTTGAGAAAATAGAAGTTGAAGGAAATATTTTAGATCCTTCTTATTTTGCGTATTTTGAAGAAACGGACATGTGCCACCGTATATGGTTAGCAGGGTACTGTATTGTTTATGCGTATAAGTCGGTTATTTATCACAAAATGGGTGCTACAAGCAGCTCAATGAATAATGCGTTTGTGCAGTATCATTCATTCAAGAATCGAATAAATTCATATATAAAAAATCTAGGAGCTGTTCAATTATGGAAAACGCTTCCCATTCATTTACTTTTTTGTGAATTTTTTTCCATAACTTCTCTTTTTAGGGGAAAATTCAAACTTTCGTATAATGTGCAGAGGGCTATATTCTGGAATCTTATAAGATTACCTGTAACGATGCGATACCGAAGATATATACAAACAAATATTCGGACAATATCAGACGAAGATTTATGGAAAAAGATGTTAAAAAAGCCCAAATTGATGTATTATTGGTATTTATCACAGGGGAAAACAGACTATGAAGAAAACGTTTGATATCAGAAACAAAACCATACTGGTAACCGGAGCGCACGGATTTTTGGGAAAACATTTAATTGATGATTTAAAAGAGCACGGAGCGAAGCATTTGATTTGTCCAACTTCCAAAGAAATTGACTTTCGTAAGCTGTCAGATGTTAAAAAAGCAGTAAAAGGTGTTGACGGAGTGATTCATTTAGCAGCGATGGTTGGCGGAATTGGGTACAATAGGGATCATCCTGCTGAAATGTTTTATAACAATTTAATGATGGGTGTACAGCTTATCCATGAGGCATGGAAAGCCGGGGTTGAAAAGTTTGTAGCTCTTGGTACTATTTGTTGTTATCCTAAATTTACTCCGGTTCCGTTTCAGGAAAAAAATTTATGGGATGGATATCCCGAAGAAACAAATGCACCGTATGGACTTTCAAAAAAAATGCTGTTGGTGCAATCTGAATCGTATAGAGCACAGTATGATTTTAATTCAATTTTCCTATTACCGGTAAATCTATATGGCCCGGGGGATAATTTTAATCCGGAATCTTCACACGTTATACCTGCCCTTGTCCGTCGAATGGAAGCGGCAAGAGCAAAAGATGTTGATGAGGTTGTGGTATGGGGCACAGGTCGTGCGACAAGGGAATTTTTGTATGTTCAGGACGCAGCAACCGCTATACGACTGGCTACAGAATATTACGATAAATCAGATCCGATAAACATCGGAGCCGGATTTGAAATTTCTATCAAAAATTTAACAAATAAAATTAAAAACATAATTGGATATCAAGGTAAAATCGTATGGGATAAAACAAAACCGGACGGACAACCAAGAAGAATGCTTGATACTTCCCGGGCCAAGAAAGAATTTAATTTTTCTGCGGTAACGGATTTTGATACGGGACTGCAAAACACAATACAATGGTATGAACAACAGTATTTAGATAAATAAACATTGATGAAATACCAACGGTTTATTCCATATCTATTTCTTCTGACAGCAACACTTCTTATAGTTGTTAGTTATAAGGATATTGTTCATACGTTTTATCAACAGGATGAGTGGTTAACACTAGGATATGTTAGGGCGGGAGCCGGTCTGGGGATGCTAGAAAAAGCGACGTTTTTAGATTTGTTGGGAGGGAAATACCGGGTCTTATCGTTACCGATGCAAATTTTTATTTATCAGTACATTGGTTTTAACACCTATGCTATCGGAATTATGGCTCTGGCTCTTCATCTTTTCGCTTCATTTATTCTATACTGGGTTTTAAACATGTTAACTGAAAATAAAATCGTATCATTTATCACGGGATTATTATTTGTTGTTCTGTCGACATCCATTCAATCCATATCTTGGTATGCAACAACATTTCAAACGATACCGTCGTTTATATTTCTTTTTTTAAGTTTGTATTTTACGATGGTATATATAAAAGTTAAAGAGAGTCGGTATTTTTGGTTTTCATTTATAAGTAGTGTTGCAGCATTTCTTTTTAAAGAAAGTGGAGGCATAGCCTTACTTCTCAATCCGATTCTCTATATTCTATATTCCAAATCAAGACCGAATATTATTTTCTTAATAAGAAAATATGCAATATTTATCGGGTATGTAGCGTATATAGGCTACAGTAGGTATTTAAGCGTATTAGTAACACCGCAATATTTAGGCAGTACATATCTTTCTGCTTCGTCATCAGCGTACCAAAAGATACTGATAAATGCCTTGTTATACCCTTACCTTTCTTTTTCACAGATATTTTTACCTCAAAAGTTTGTATATGAGTCAGCAGTGTTATTTCAAAACGTATATTACCAATGCTGTACAACAGGTAGCACAGCTCTTTCTATGGCACAAAATCTCACTTCAGATTTGCTCGCATCATTTTTTTCTACAGGTCTGGTATTAATTGTTGGGTTAGCTTATGCATTAAGCAAAAAAAAGGCTACTCTGCAATTTTTAATTCTATTTTATATTCTTTCATATTTTCCGTTTATCACTCTTGAAAGAGGTAGTTCATATATGGATTCGCGATATATGTATATAAGCAGTGCAATAGGCTCTGCCCTCATAATTTATTCATTATCAGAGCTAATCTCGTCCATACGTAATAAAATAGCAAGGATAAGTCTATTGGGTGTTGTAAGCGTATGTATATTTTCACTTATGTTGATTCATATAAAAATTGACAGGAATATTTTTCGTGTATTAGCGTATGAATCACAGGAACGGTTGTTAATACTGAAACAAATAAAACTGTTAGTTCCTCAATTGCCAGAAAAGCCGGTATTTTATATAGAGAGTAATAACAAAAATGGATACTATGGAGTTATAAGTCAAACGCTGCCATTTCAACAAGGGATAGGTCATACACTCATGGTATGGTACGCTGAGGATGCACAAACTTCAAAGCCTTTATTAGCAAGTTATTTTCTTTGGGGAATAAAAGATCAGGGATATAAAGAATTCCAAAATTATGGGTTCGGATATTATAGTGACATTAAAGAACTTCAAACTGCTGTTCAGTCAAATCAAATCCAGAAAAAACAAATTATCGGATTGTATTATGATACTGACCAAAAGAAAATGACAAACATCACTGATACTATAATAGGAAAATTGTATTAATACGGAAAATCGATAATGAAACAAAAATTAGGTCAATTATTGCGTCATAACTATTTTCTGGTGATAGTTTTGACCATTCTTATAGGTATAGCCTATCAGGATTTACCAAGGTTGTTTTATGTGAATGATGAATGGTTACAATTCGGACTGGTCCGCGTCAATGGTATCTTTGCAGGACTTGATAGGTTCACAGTTACGGATATTCTTTTAGGAAAAGGTCGTCCATTGGGCACATTGATTAATAACGTAATATTTTTATTTTTTCCATATAATATTTTACCGTTCGCTATACTAAGTTGGATCTTTCATTTACTCAATAGTTTGTTGGTATTTGCAATAGTAAAGAAACTTTCCCGAAATCACTTCATTAGTTTCATCGCATCCATATTTTTTGTTAGCTCACAGATATCATATCAATCCTATTCATGGGTAGCCGCATCCGTGCAAGTCGGTGGAAGCGCTTTTTTTATGCTTTTGGCAATATATCTGTATATTCTTGCTATCGACAAAAAGATAGTCAGGCTAGAAATCCTCTCATGGGCGAGCCTGTATATATCCTATTTGTTTAAAGATAGTACCGTAATTGCAGCAGTGTTTTTGCCTCTCCTGTCATTTTTCGTGAGACCGCGGACATCAATAAAAGACTGGTCGAGGATATACTGGTGGTTATGGTTGGGCCTTGCTGCATTCGGGTTATACAGGATGTTAATGTTATTGGATATAGCCTCGAAGGGACTGGGTGCCCTTTTTTCACCTCGCCTTATTCCGCAATACGCAATTTACGTATGGAACATATTTTATTATCCGGTTATCAGCGTTGCGCATTTTTTTATTCCGTTTAGGTTCATGTACAGGGCCGCATTTGCTTTCGGCGATTTCCTTTATCCTTTTTTTTCCGGTCCGCAATTTGCCTTTAACAGGGATGTGGTTGCGTACACGATGGTTTCAGACATTTTATCCCTGCTTCTTTTTATTCCGATAAGCGCAGTTCTTTTCTTGGTATATTCTAAGGTGAAAGAAATCCGTAAACCTTTCTTATTTGCACTCCTTTATTATGTCATCACGATGATTCCCTACGCGATTTATCTGGATCATCGTAATTCGGGGTATATCGAGTCTCGGTATATGTATGTTCAGTCACTTGCGATCGGTATATTTTTTGCGGGGGCCGCATATGCATGTGTCCGGCTTATTACTAAATACCTAAAGAATGTACGTTTATCTTATGTTATTGTCTCGGTGATCGTCGCCGTATTTGTCTTCAAACAGGCCACCATTCTTCAGCGTGAAATGCAGGCAAGCGCGAGAGAAGCGTCAGATATAAAGCACGTCACCATCGAAGTAAAGAGAGTTTTTCCGACACTTCCGAAAAATCCCATTATCTATCTAGACGGTGATAGATCTTATTTTTATTATCCGCACATGAAAGTTCCTTTACAAATCGGACCGGGGTATGTATTTTTCCTCCTATATTACGATCAGGTAGGATCTCCGCAGCTTTTTAAAAAGGATTACTGGCTCTGGCAATTATTTGTTCAGTGGTATGAAGAGGTTGACGGTAAAGGGTTCGGATATTTTTACGATAAAGAAAAATTAAGGGAATTATTTAAACAAAACAAGAATTTATCAGTGGATCAAGTTGTCGGAATGTATTATGATAGTAAAACAGAGCGTATAAACGATATCTCTCCTGCCATAAAACAATATTTACTTCAATAATATGAATAGCCTTCAAAATTTTGTAAACCGTATAAAATTATGGATTTTTTCGGAATTAGAGAATCGTCGTTACGTTTTACTTCATTATAATATTCCGGGAAAAAAAGATGTTTTTGATCAGATTCGGGCAATCAGACTTGAACGAACGATGCTTTCTTTATCCGTTGAAGCCATGCAAATTTACATGTTAGTGAAAAATACATCCAAAGTGCCGGGTGATATTGCAGAGGTAGGTGCATTTCAGGGAGCAACGGCAAAAATAATCAGTCTGGTGAAGAGAAATAAAACACTTCATCTTTTCGACACCTTTGAAGGCTTACCGACACCCATAAAAGATGATGATAAAAGGTTAAAAAGAGGTATGTTCCTTTCTCCACTCGCGAGCGTTAAAAAATACCTATCAAAGAATAAACACATCAGGTTCTATAAAGGAATATTTCCATCAACCTCCAATCCGATAAAGAACAAAAAATTTTCATTTGTTAACCTTGACACAGATCTTTATGAAGGAACCTATCAGAGTCTCGAATTTTTTTATCCACGAATGAGTAAAGGAGGGATAATCGTAACCCATGATTATGCAATATATGGAGGGGTAAGAAAGGCATTTGATTTGTTTTTTAAGGATAAACCAGAGCCAATCATCGAACTTACAGGAACTCAAGGAATGATAGTAAAATGCTAAAAACGTATGAATGTAACTAGATACATCTGTTGTCCCAAGTGTCATAGTGATGTCAAAAAGATAAAAGCAGCGTACGTTTGTGAGAAGTGTTCATTTACAATGCCAATATATCAGGGAATCATACGCTCCTTACAGACGCAATCGAGTGATATTACATTATCCCAAGAGAAATGGAATGTAATGTACAAAAAAATAATTCAAAATCGAACGTATATGAAGGAATATCGCGAGTATAAGAGAGATTATCTAGCCGAAACAGTAAACAATCTTAACGCAACGTGTTCTTTAAAGAACTGTGTATATCTTGAGATAGGTTGTGGACCAATGTATGTAGGTCAATATTATGCCAAGGAATGCAAAGTAGTGCTAGGTGTTGATATTTCGATAGATGCGTTACTACTAGCGCGAAGTTTTTTTATTAAAAATAAAATAAAAAACTTTCTTCTTATACAAGCAGACATCCGTAGTATGCCAATAAAAAATAATGTAACAGATTTTATTTACGGTGGGGGTGTTATTGAACATTTTCACGACACATCATCGGCTCTTTGGGAATTACACCGGGTCCTCGTACCTAAAGGGATTTGTTTTAACACCGTACCACTATTGAATATCGGATCACTGACCTATAGGCAGGTATGGGGAAATATCCCAAATATTCCGGTTGTTCGCCAGCTTGCAGAATTTATTCATATAAAGCTTCTTGGTGCAAAACATATGCGGTTTGGGTACGAAATGTCGTTTCCAAAGAGTTTATTACTGTCATTACATAAAAATGTTGGGTTTCGGAAAGTGTTAATACAAAAGTATGACGTGACATTGCGTTTTGAGTATTTACCTTCCTATATACGTGCCCCCTTTATTTATTTAGCAAAAAACAGTCCGCTTTTTTGGCCAATGGTTAAGGTAATTGCAATGAAATGATTGATATGAGACCTCCTAAGTTGATAAAAACAGGTGTTATTGTATGTCATGATTTTATTTACGGTCCCCCGCACGAACTACGTGATTATATGATTTCGCATGGAGTGAGTGAACTTTTATTTATCGGCCACGTGAATCGGTATGTTTTTCAAAATAAGTTAACAAGGTCATACTGTGAATATTGGAAAAATGGAAAGCTTGTTAAGAAATACTTTGCTTCGAATCCTCACTTACCAGAAGTATGTTCATATGCCCTTGATTTATTTTATTCGGTATATTGGTCACTAAAAATAACTAAAAAACCCATCGACGTTTTTATCGGTGCCGGGAACATTAACGCGTTCGCGGGATTACTCTTAAAATTACTTCATAAAACAAAGAAGTCTGTGTATTACGTAATTGATTACGCACAAGTTCGTTTTTCTAATAAAGTATTGAATTATCTATATCATTCATTAGATGCAATATGCGCAAAGTATTCTAGCTCTACATGGAATTATTCCGGTACAATGATTCAAAAGAGAAAGGCTAAATGGAATTATACATTTCCACATCAAATTGTTGTCCCGAACGGAATACGAATGCGTAAGGAGATTATCGTTCCTTTTGAGAAGTGTAATGCCCATGAAATTTTGTATATGGGCACATTAAGCGGTTTTCAAGGTGTTGATACAACGATTTTAGCCCTTCCATTTGTTTGTTCAAAATATCATGACGCCGTATTTACGATAATAGGTGACGGAAGGGAGAGAGGGGACCTTGAGGCTTTGGCGAGAAAGCTAAAACTTGAAAAAAAGGTATTTTTTAAAGGATTTATTGATGACCCCAGAGAAATGGAAAAACGGATTGCTCGGGCATCGATAGGAGTTGCTTGTTATGACACAAATCATCCGTTGGTCTTTACAACCGAACCGGGTAAGGTAAAAAGATACCTTGCTTGCGGAATACCGGTTATTATGACAGCGGTTTCCCCGATAGCCAGCGACCTTGAAAAGAATGCATGCGGCATGATAGTGTCGAATAATTCACAACAAATAGCTAAAGCAATACTAAGGTATTTTGACAACAGCATGCTAATGCGGCAAAGCCGCATAAATGCAATTAAATACGTGAGCCATTTTGAATGGAAAATGTTATTTCGCAAAGCATTTGAAAGAATGGAAAAATAGCATATAATGACGGGTATTATGATAAAGCTCATCAAATCGACCTTTTATAAGGAAAAAGAAACAAAACAAAAATTATGCGCTTTCATTAAACGCGCGAAAACGTTAAGTATTGGTGAGGAATGCAGAAAATTCGAGCACAACTTTGCTGCGTATCAAGGAAGAAAATATTGTATATTCCTCAATAGCGGAAGTAGCGCTAATCTCGCAATCATACAAGCGCTTTTGAATTTAGGAAGACTGAAAAAAGGGCATGCAGTCGGATTTTCTGCCTTAACATGGTCAACGAATGTCATGCCGCTGATTGAACTTGGTCTTACACCCGTTCCTATTGATTGTGAATTGGACACTCTTAATGTTTCCCCCCGAACGCTCGAAGCCACATTAAAAAAACAGCATATTAAAATGCTTTTTCTGACGAATTTATTAGGGTTCTGCGATGATATTGGTAAGATTGCCACGATATGTAAAAAAAATAACATTTTACTGGTCGAAGATAATTGTGAGTCTCTTGGTACGGTCTACAAAGGAAAGAAATTGGGAAACTTCGGATTAGCAAGCACTTTTTCGTTCTACGTAGGCCATCATATGTCTACTATAGAAGGTGGAGCTGTCTGTACAGATGATGGAGAGCTCGATACAATGCTGCAATTTGTGCGGGCGCACGGATGGGATAGAAATTTGACCGAAGACCGACAGTTGAAAATTCGTATCAAGAATAACGTTAATGAAACTTTCTATTCCCGATATACGTTTTACGATTTAGGATATAATCTTCGCACGACGGAAATTCAGGGATTAATTGGAAATATACAACTTCGCTATTTATCTGAGATAGTTAAGAAACGTCAGGCTAATTTTCTCAAGTTTGCTTCTGCAATTTACACAAATTCAACCCGTTATTATCCTGTTCGATATGATCACATTGATGTAGTATCTAATTTTGCGGTGCCCGTGATTTGCAAAACACAGAAAATACGGGACGAATTAGTGAAAAAATGTGACGCGGTTGTTGAAATTAGGCCTGTGGTAGGCGGGGACATCACAGCCCAACCGTTTTATAAGAAGTATATAAAAGATGATAAATTCAAATGTCCAAATGCACGACTTATTCATGAACAAGGCCTATATTTTGGCAACAATCCGGAACTCGCAAAAAAGGAGATTGCCACCATTATCAAACTGTTTATTTAGAAATTAACGATTCGTTTCCACTGATTAACTTACCTGAGATAATGAACGAATGAATGGAGATCGTCTAAGAGAAGTATATATTCGGGGATAAAACCTCTGTGCCACATGAAGAATAACCATAGGAATTCGAGGCATACTCGAGATGAGAAATTTAATAATATATGGTGTCATTGATACTTGTCTGATAAATCCTTGTAGTGTGAAGTATCGTGAAAGCGATATATGATTGAGCATTATATCTTTATACTGTTTAAGTTCTTTAGTACTGTGTTCTACCGTGAAGAGAGGCGTCGGTTTATCCGTAAGCCAATAGGAATCGTCAATCGTCCCCGCAGCCTTAGCGATATCATATATTTCAGTACCAGGATAGATGATAAGAATACTGATATCCCCATAATATAAATATTTTATTTTCTGAATTTTTTGTACGAATTGATACCCTTCTCTTATAGTATCAATGGTTTCTCCGTATAACCCGACAATAAGAAATGTTACTACAAATATCTTTGAATTTTTAAATAATGTAATAGTTCTAACGACATCATCTTGTGTAATCATTTTATGGCACAGCTCCAGAACTTTTGGAGATCCGCTTTCCAGTCCGAACATAATTTCAATAAATCCGGCTTTTTCCAGTGCTTCTACCATTTCTTTTGAAACGGGTTTAAATCTTCCGCTGCAAATAAATTTTATTTTTATTTTTTGTTTTACAATTTCATTACAAAAATCAATGACTCGTTGATTATCGATAAAAAACTGGTCATCATGCAGCCATATCGTTTCTATTTGCGGGAATTTCTTTATGAGATATTTTATTTCCGAAATAACGCTTTTGACAGAACGTTTTCTATAAATTCTCCGTGATACGCTTTCAAGGACACAGAAGCTGCAGTGAAACGGACAGCCACGTGAGGTCAACATTGAAGCTATCGTTCTGTCTATTGAGAAAAACGCTTCGTGTTTAGGAAACGGGAGGACATCGAGATTTTTTATAAGCGATCGTTTTTTGGTGGTAATAACTTTTTGTTTTGACCGATACGCGATGCCTCTGACTTGTTGATAAGAGTCATGCCGGGAAAATTTTTCCAATAATTTCACTATCGTTATTTCACCTTCTCCGAGAACCGCAATAAGATAGGGGTATTTTTCTATGATTTGCCTATACATGAGGGTTGAATGGATGCCACCAATAAGAATTTTTATATGTGGATATTTTTCATGAACATATTCAATTAATCGAAAGCTGCTCACTCGATTATTAGTTAACATATTAAATCCGACAATATCCGGTTTGAATCTTTTTATTGTGGTTTTAACCCGGGAAAAGCAGTCTTCGAAAGAGTAATCATTTAGGAAAAGTGATTTAACGGTATGATGGAACTTTTCAAGATATGCATGAATATATGCGAGACCGAGGGGGTAATGGGAATTAGTATTTACCGTCGGGGATCTCCATTCGTCTTCAAAAGAGGAGGCGACTAATAGTATTCGGAATTTTTTAGAAGAAGATTGTTTCATATAGATTTTTGTAATTATACCGTGCAGCTAACACATACGCACTGTTGCTGTAATAATCGTATTTATTAACAATTTTTAGTAGTCCTTTCGTGAAAGCTACGGGCTCGTATGCGGTGATAATACCTGCGTGGGATTTCTGTAGTTCGTTTACAAACCAAAAAACGTCAGTCGTAATGACCGGTATGCCCAGACTTATATATGCCTTTATTTTTGAAGGGTCGCCGTAATAGGATACATTCCCCGGGTCGGGCATATACAGGGCAAGACCGATATCACATTGAGAAAGAGACTTTTGAAGGGCACCTGAATCAGAGATATACCCATGGAAAATACACTGTATTGGACACCGGGAAGCGCGTTTTTTGAAACGTTCTTCATCGGGTCCTCCGCCAAATACATGAATTTCCATTGGATGAAAATTCTTTACAATATATTCCGCGTGATCGAAAATGAAATCCAATCCCTGACTTTTCTTTACGGCACCTAAATAGGCAATCCGCAACGGTTTATGAAGTGTGCGTTTCATCGTTTTATTTATAACCGTGCCGATACCTACGATTGGGTATTTTTCCTCCTTCGGAAGTATGCCGATTTTTCTTCGAAGCTCCAATAGACGGTTATTTAGAAATATCACGCGATCAGATGATATTGCCGCTTTATCAAAGATCCAATAGATGGACCTGATAAACATAACCATTCTATTTTCATGAACTGGCGGATAATAATCCCACACCCAGAATATCGTTTTGGTAACTATACCCAGGTTTTTGAGAATGTTCCCGCACCATGATGTAAATGCGTTTACGCTGAAAAATATATCAAATTTATGATACTTTCTATACAGGCGAATCGAATGAAATATAATCTGTAAAAAGTTTATAAAGGATCGGATTGGTAAGGCGATAAACACATAGGTAGCTGGTATTGGAATTTGTGATATCGATTCGACTTTGACTAACTTTCCTAGTTGATAGTGATAAATCGCGCTTTGCATTCTTCCAAGATGATGAAAAATAAATTCAATATAGATTACAGTTTGGAACGTATCCCGCATGTATGTCAGGATATTTCCGGTATTGCCGTACGGTGCGTAATTTATATAGATCACTGATTGATTTTTTCTATTTTTCATATAACCCCAAAGGCTTCGTGTTTCTGCACAGATAAAAGGATACGGTTTCCTTTATTATGATTACCGCGAGAATCCATGATAATGGTATATGCCAGAGCATAACCGGATCATGAAATCGGATAGACATCCGGATTGCATCAATTGTTGGGAATACGACTGTCAAAGCGTAAGGAATAAATAAACCCATGCGGATTTTTCGTATAGATGAGTAGTATTGTTTTCTATGGGTAAGACCCATTTTTTTAACGGTTTGGGAGAGATTGTTTTTCACGCGCCATGTATATTTACGGATAAAATTGTTTAAATCATTAATATGATAATGGTATATTCCTGCATTCGGAACATATGCGATTTTTCCATGTTGTTCCACTATGCGAATTCCGGCAGTTATGTCATCGCCGCTTGCCTCTTCATCTCTTTTGAAATGTTTGTTGGTGCCAAACCCCTGTGCCAGCCCAAGAAGGGGATGGTTGTTACTGGGAAATTGATATAGACGATAGGAACCGGTTTGCTTAATGGGTGTATAAAGATTTCCGTAATCTCTGGGGGTTGTTGCGTGACCGTAGACAAACCACGTAAACGGTTCTGTGCAAAGGTATCCGAAATATTTATCCATGCTATTGGTATCAGGGGCCGGAATTGTTTGAGGAAGGAATCCCATAATTGTCGGGTCATCCATATAGGGCTTTGTCATGAGTTTGAGCCAAGTATTGCGGGCAAGAACATTGTCGGCGTCGGTATAAAAGAGCATGTCACCAGTTGCGTGTTTTGCTGCCATTGTTTTTCCTGGTTCCTGATGTTTAATTATATTTTTGACTACATGAGCACCGAACGATTTTGCGATTTCAACTGTCTTATCTGTTGATCCGCCGTCGGCGACGATAATTTCAATTTTATCGGGCGGATAATCCTGAGTTCTTATTGCCTGAAGACATCGTGCTATATTTTTCTCTTCGTTCAGTGTTGGAATGATAAAGGATACTTTCGGATACGTGACCTTGTCCATATTCGCATATGATACTGTAATATAGGATGAACATCAAATCATTTTTAGTGTCAAAGAAGTTATTTTCCTATCAGAAATGTTATGGTCTTGAGATTGCTAATTGCATTCGTTTGCACTAATAGAAGCGTTGATTTCTCCGATTCTGTTGAACTGGCTATCAAACTTGTCAATGTTAGTATATGTTCATCTACGGATAGCTTTATATCCTCATATAATTGCTTATCAGTATCTCCGGAATTTGATATGGTATGAATTTCGGGAGTAATAAGGGTGATAAAATGTTCTGCTTTCGGTATCGTTCTTAATGCGAGAGCTTTCTTTCCTTCATTCCATAAGATACGCGACTCAGCGTATATTTCATCTGATAGGGCTAGTAAATATCTGATTTTTGGTTTCTTAGATAAAACAAATACATCGTATGATTTCAACCTTATTTGCTGCCATATGCGTTTGATACTATAGAAGGGGTTATCAGGCAAAAGAAAAGGGGCATTAGTATGTTTTGTTGTCCTTGGCTGATTCGGTATGGCAACTGATTTTTCAATAGTTTGATTGACAACAACTGTACTTGAGGGAGGGGAAGCAATTGGAGTGACAAACTCAACCAACGGTATGTTATATATTACTGAATAATACTTTAATGCGGCACCATCAGATGATTGATCGACAATAATCTTTTTTTCCTGAATTTCCTTCAACAGTTCCTGTTGGGTTTTTAATAGTGGAGATAGTTCCAGAATATACGGATACGGGTTCACGGGTGTATACGGAAATTTAGCCGTAAAAAGGTAGACTCCTGCAAGGATATTTCCGATAAGAATGCACCAGGCAATACGTCGGAAACGGATTGTCGTAAAGAGAGTGGTGGCATAGATAATCGTCGTGCCTATCACTAATGGAATAAATATTCCATTTCGCATAAACGGCGGGTGTGCAAGGTGTAATTGAGAAAGTATCCAAATAACAGATAAATAACTGAGTATTGCCGTATTCAGATACACAAGGAACCGCTTAATACCTAGGTGTTTTTTTTGAAGGCAGATGACATAGATACTGTATGCATACAGAATAATGTATAGATAATGGAGTATGTTACCGTACGGAAGAAATGAATAATTGGATAAGGACCGTACCGTATCCCAAAAAAACGTTGGAAAGGTATGTGTTGTCCAGAGGTTTGTCGTGGCAAAAATATTTTTTAAGATCGGAAGATATAACAGAAAGTCAAAGATAATAATGGTGAGGCCTGTTAGACCGATGATAATCCTTTGTTGTCTTTGACCTCGTATAAGTAGGACACAATATAATAAAGGAAGTGTGTACATAAAAGTCGGTACAGTCCAAACGGAAAGCGTAATCGGTAGGATTGCATACGCATATTTTTTTTGAGCAAGTAGGTAAATTCCGATAAAAAGTAGTAATGATCCCAATATATATCCGCGACCGACAATGAAATAAGGAGTAACAAGGGGTGATACAAAAAACCATGAAAGCAATCCGAATACGGAGAAGAGAATCCGTTGACGAAGTGTTGTATTGAAAAATACGTAAAGCAAATACAATAATACGGAGCAAACGACAATATTAACGAATCGGAGCATATACGGCATATATGAAAGAATTGCGGTGGGTATAAAGATACTTTGCAAAACAGTGAAAAATACGTGATTATTTGGAAACGGGTATCGGGTTATCGCATAGAGTGGTCCGTGCCTTGATAAATCAGTAAAATTCCATGCTTCATCATACGCGATTGGGATAAGTGGCTTAATAATTGAGATATATCCCAACAATACTATAAGTATCAGAAAGAGAGAAATATTTATATGCCTTTGCATAGAGATAACCTTTTGACGGATGTTTGTGCTACCATATTATATAGTTAACAACTGTATATGCGAAACTTTATGAAATTATTTCTTCGTCCAATATATTTATATTGGCTGACATTAATATTGTTACTTCTTATTTTTACATTTGCGGTTCCACCTTTTCAAAAACCAGATGAATCTCTTCATTTTTACCGGGCTTTTTCTCTTCTCTTCAATAAAACTAAGGCTCAACAGGAATATCAGGATAAAAATAGGTACGTTAATCAATGGTATGACCAGTTGCCACAATCCGTTACGGATTTTCCTGACAAAATGCTCACAAATACTATTTTGATGAGATATGATTTAAAGTTTCCGATCTCATTATATAAAATAAAATACACTTGGATTCATGATAATACGGTTGCCCGTGCGTATTCGAATAGTGTATATTTGCTCCCTGCGCAGAGTTATTTCGTTTATCTCCCTGCAATCATTATTAGTAAGGTTTTTGACAACCTTCTGATTACCTTTTATCTCATGCGTTTTAGCACCGCGATGTTGTATATATTAGTCGTATTCTTAGGATTCAGGATTCTTCCAAAGAGATATTTGTGGTTATTTGGATTTTTTTCACTTACCCCGATGATACTACATCAGGTTTCAGCAATTACCTATGACGCTCCTTCGCTAATATTAGGGCTGCTTCTTTTTTCATTATTTCTATATCTAATGGAGGAAACGAGTATATCTTGGCTCAACATAGTAACGATTATTATAGTTTTATTTTTGTTTAATGTCATGAAAGGCGGATATTATGCAACGGGGTTATTAATTATTCCTATACTAATAAAAATGTCTACCAACAAACGACATGTATTTGTGGGCATCGCAGTTTTTTCAATTATTTGGATTGTCGCCTTGATTTTTTACAATTTTGTTGTTCTTTCTTTTTCAAATTTGATAAGTCACAACTATCAGTTTCAGTTATATTACCTTTATCCTGATTATACTTTCAGATTTTTAATACGCAGTATTTTTTCAGAGCAAGTTTTTTGGATTCAAGGCTTGGTAGGAACGTTCGGTTGGCTTGATTATTCGACTCCCCTGATTTTTACCGTTTTTTATTATTTCCTGTTAGGAGCCGTAACTATCCATCTGGTGCAACATGATAAACCCAAAATGTCATTTTTAATTGCTCTTCTTATGGTTTTTATACCTGTGGCTACATGGTTAACTGTGATATATTATGTCTCTTTCTTTGGAACAAACGCAGGGTATACAAATGTGATGTCGGTGCAGGGAAGATATTTTCTAATATGTGTTCCACTGTTTATATATGGATTATCACAATTGTATGTAAATAAACCTCGGTTTATTAAGATTTGTTTTGTGCTTTTTTCTTCAGTTCTTTTCGTTGTATTGATTGTAAGCATGATATATTACCGATATTATGATTTCTCAAAAACGTATTCAAATGGCGTTGATCTACAAAAACGTATTGAGAATGAAGACGTATTAATTAATTCAAAGAACTTCATAGTGTCAACTTCCTCATCATTCGTTCTCTCCTCTTTAGTAGATAAGAAAATCAATGGATTCCAGTTATTGACGGCCCCGTCAGACATACCGGTTGATATTCCGTATCGATATCGCGTCTCTGATGAAACATGTACTAAATCATTCGCTGAGGGCATTATTAACCCATTTATTATAGATAAACAAGGCATTGCTACAATCAATATACAACCATTTCTGAATATGAAGGAAAAGATTTGTTTGATAATTTCACCAGCCGTTCCGGTTGTCTACACAAAAGGGTATTGGCAGATTAAAATAGACCAAAATAACGTACCAATTTATCAATTTCTCTATATTCCACAATAAGCTATAATGGACCTTGAATTTATATATCAATATGACAAGCCATATCAAGCATATCGTGTTCGTTGTCCCCATTTACCTGCCCGCAGCTCTTGACGGTTCGGCGATGGTAATACGGGATTTAGCAGAAAGTTTAGTCAAGCAGGGTCTTCAGGTAACAGTTCTTACATCAGATGCGCTAACCAGCAGGCATTGGTATGATCCTATTTTCGGAAAAAATCTGCAAACACGTGAGTCTGTCATCAATGGCGTTAAGGTCATTAGACTTCATACCGCCTGGTTCTTTTCATCTATTCTTTATATTGTCAACAAACTACTTGGAAAGAGTCAATTAAACGACCCATTAGTTGATTGGATACGATTATTATATTTCGGACCGTATTTCATAGGTATTAAAAAATCCATTTACGCGGTCAAGCCCGATGTATTGGTGCTCTGTCCTTTTCCGTGCGGTTTCTGTTCCATTGTTGCAACTATTGCGAAACAGCTATCAATTCCGTATGTTGTGATTCCTTTCTTCAAACCTGATAATGCTTTATTTTCTAATCCGCTGCTTAAAACGATTTTAAAAGATGCAAAAGGAGTGTTTGCTCCTACGGTTACCGAGCAAAAGCTGTTAGCTAAAATTGTCAGTATTCATAACGTTGCAATATTGCCGAGTAGTTTTGATTCTTCCTATGTAAAATCATCCATGAAACAGATACAAAAAAGAGCGGGTGAGATTAAAAATGATTTATCATTGCAAGGAACAACAATATATTTATTTGTCGGAGCGAAAGGGAAAGAAAAAGGCATTTTTGATTTTGTGAAAGCAAGCAAGTTCATAGAAGATAGTTCAGCACGCTTTGTTATTGTTGGTTCTGATACTCCGGATTGGATACAGTACCGAAAAAATATTTCAGATTCACGCATTATTGAACGCGGGTATACGAGTGGATTAAACAAATATGCATTTTTTTATCTGTGTAATGCTTTAGTTTTACCCTCAACCTCAGATAATTTCCCTTTAGTTTTTGTTGAAAGTTGGTATTTCAAAAAGCCAATTATCGCATATGCGCATTATGCTATTCCTGAAATTTTATCGGACGGCTCCGGCATAAGCGTAGAAACAAATAATATTCAAAAATTGGCGCAGGCAATGAAATATGTGAAGCAGCATCCGAAAAGTGCTAAATTAATGGGGGATTTAGGGTATAGTAAGGTTACCCAACACGATAGGGCGATTGTGACAAAGCTTTTTCTTGAAGGATTACGCATATTTGATATATGAAGAAAATATTGTGTTTTAGTCGGTGGATCATCGCTACACTTCTTTTTTTAATCCCTCAATTATTTTGGGGAACATTATATGATATCGGAGGAGATGATACCCGCCTGTATTATTTGTTTCCATGGGAATTTATTACTAAATTCGCCCGCCATATCATTGTCGATAATGCGTTAGGGGTCAAAAGCGATTATTACACCCTTGCCTTTTTTACTCCCTTTATGACCCTGATGTCACTCGTGAAAGAAATAGCTCCTTTTATTCATGTACAGCATTTTTTTGTGGGATTGAATTTAGCCGCCGGCTTTTTATTTTTCGGTTTGCTATTGGGCCGCTTCATAAAAAATGGGTTCCACAAGAATGAAATTGCGATAGTTGGCGGTTTAGCTTATATTTTCTCAAATTTTTTGATTCACACGGTATATACTCATCAGCTTTTATCAATGTATTTGGTTTCAGTCATCCCGGCAATGTTATATTTTTTCCTAAGAGGTATTCAGGAGAAACGTATTATATATACTCTTTTTGCTTCTTTAATATATTCAATATTTTCAACCGGTATGAATACCATGCCGTGGTTTGCCGGCGTGATCATTGTTTGTACGCCGTTATTTGTCTATTTATTCTTTTTATATAAGAAGGAGTTTTTTTTGCATGCGCTCGTATTGGCACTATCTACATTTCTATTGAATGCGTATTGGATAGTACATTATATCTATCCATTGCTTTCCCGGAATTCTTCGGCAGGAGGGTTAGTCGGAGTTAATAACGCAGGTTTTCTGGAGGGAACGATTGACCTTGTTCAATCCCTTTCACGCCTGAATTCACCGTTGAACGTATTTTTCAATACAATCAGAGCCAGTTGGAATACTATTCCTTTCTATGATGTTTCTTTTATCTTAAATGGAATCGCGTTTTTTCTCATTTTATTAGCAGGGCTTTTGCTAAAAAGGTCTCAGTATAGAAATTATTATGTAATATTTTTTAGTTCATTACTACTTTCTTTCTTCTTTATCGGTCCGAGTTTTGGCGCGTGGTCAGTGAATGTTTATATCTGGTTAGTGCGGTTTGTCCCGATGTTTACGATATTTAGAAATATGTATGATAAGTTCAGCATTGCCGTAGCTCTTTTGTACGCGCTTTCTCTGTCAATAAGCCTTGCCATGATAGCTGAAACAAAGATGCGTAAAGCGATGTGGTATTCATTGATAGGCGTGATGATGGTAATGCCGATTATCAATGCCGTACCAATGTTATTTCCACGTACTAATGATAATCGGTACTCAACCCGTGTGACGGGTGTCTTTAACACGGACTACCAGGAGTTGGTAACATACATACGATCAATGAAGGACCCGTCCCGGTATCTATGGCTTCCCCTTAATGTCGCAAATTACGTATATCTCTCTGATAAACTACCGGGGCATTATTATTTTGGTCCTTCACCACTGCTGCTTCTTGCGGGTGCGACAGATTTTACGGGGCTGTTAAGTTTTGGCACGCCTTTTGATTACAGTATCGCATATCAACTAAAAGAGCAGTTGATTGATAAGAACTATCGGCAAATCGGGGAACTTTTCCAGCATTATAATATCAATTACATTATCCTGAATAAGGAGGGATTAGTTTCAGAAAGAAAGAAATATTTGTTTGATCTTGACCTTTATGAACTTCAAAACGAACAATTATTGAAGGCCCTACTGGGTGAAAAGGTTAAAGATTTTGGAGACCGGTATTCTCTTTTCCGTATTACGCCTCAATTTAGTTCCGATAAGATTTACTTAAGTGCCAAAGACACTCTACGGACAGATCTATTTTCAAAGGTGGAGTTTACAAAAGAGGACAGTTACCTGTTTGATATCAAACTGCCGGTAACAGATGCTGAAAGGACGCTGGTCTTTTTGGAGAACTACAATAAGGAATGGGAACTACGGGCGGTTTCCCCCACAAAACAGATACTTCTGGCTAAAGGTCAACCTGTTCAGGTCCCGTACGCAAATACGTTTGCCATACATCCTTCGGAGTTACGGTCACTTCCATCGGATATGTTTATTCAGGACGGAAATTCTACGTTCGTGCATGCGCGACTATATTTTGGTCCTCAAAAATATACAATTTTCGGCACGGGAATTAGTATTTCATCGGGAATACTGATCATAGCGGTAATTATTATATCTACAATAAGGAATAAGAGGAAGAAAATAGTATGAAACATTTTAAGGCAATCGGTATTGTAATTGTTGCAATGATCTTTTTCGTTTTATCGTTTTTTTTCTTTCATGATGTCCGACCGACAATGTTGGTCCAATATTCTTCCGTTAAACCTCAAACGCAAGTATTTTGGGATGAGATTCTTCCGAAGAAACCCTTTGTTTTTGCTTTTACTGCTGATGAGGACAATCTCGGGTCTGTTGAAGTACGGTTCCGATCGTATAAACGGCAGGATAACTATGCGTTATTATTTCAACTTCAGGAAGTAGGAACAACTAATATGATATACGAACATATCTATTATTTGTTCCCGTTTGAACAGGAACGTTTGTTCCCATTTGGTTTTCCTGTGATTTCAGATTCCCGCGGCAAACACTATGAAATCACATTGTCATCAATAGGAAGTAAGGATATCCCAGTAGC
>Ga0315275_10000996_pt1 | contig 24324 bp, 41 predicted proteins | sample YL17G03_0_MG_FD_205557 | JGI IMG/M metagenome (GOLD analysis project Ga0315275, IMG submission 205557) | Sediment microbial communities from Yellowstone Lake, YNP, Wyoming, USA - YL17G03_0 | ecosystem: Environmental > Aquatic > Freshwater > Lake > Sediment | place: USA: Wyoming | collected...
AAATAGAATCAAAAAATACCCAAATTCTGTCGTAATCTACATAAATAAACCCATTTTTTTCATCCTGGTAATACACAAATAACGGTTTTCTGTTCTCATCAACATAAAAGGTTTTATCACGTTTAACCACCTCAGTTAAATTACCAAACTCCTTGTTTAACCACTTTAAGACCAATCTGTCTCTACTACTTTCAGTTATTATTATTTTCATATTATCTCAAATTATAGGTCTCCTCCAACTCAGGCTCGTATTTAATTTTGCCAACCATGGTGTGACCCCCCTTAAATTATAGGTCTCCTCCAACAATTACCATATTTTCTTAACCAAACCAAAAGGTGTGACCCCCCTTAAATTATAGGTCTCCTCCAACCATACCTTCAAAATGTCCTGTGTTTCCAACTCTTCCAACCCAAAAATGGATTCAATAAGAAACCAAATTCTTTCGTAATTTATATAAACATACCTATTTTTTGAATCCTGGTAATAGTAAAATAACGGTTTTCGGTCCTCATCAACATAATATGTTTTATCATCTTTAACCACCGGAGTTAGATCACCAAACTCTTTGTTTAACCATTTTAACACTAACGTATCCCTACTACTTTCAGTAATTATTATTTTCATTACATATAAATATAACCATAAACAAAAAACCCACCTTATTCAGATGGGTTTTTTTCAAATTCTAATTCCTTTTGTTTGTTTAAATCAACAAACCCCTGAACCCTCTCTTCCGCAATTTTACAATAGTTTGGCGATAACTCAATTCCAACCCATCGTCGTCCCAAAACTTCTGCGGCAACCATACTAGTACCTGATCCAGCGAATGGATCCAAAATCACATCGTTTTTGTAGGATAATATCTTAATCGCCTTTGTTGGAATGTCCATTGAGAAGGTCGCCTTGGTGAGTGATCTAGTGTCTGCAAAATAATTCCACTGACCAAACACAAGTTCCATAAACTCTTTCTTATCCGTATCTTCATAAACTACTTTCTTTTTTATGGTTCCATCCTCCTGTTCAATTTCAGTAGGTGTCCCTTTCCACTGAGGTTCTCCCTTAACCTTTTTAATGTGGTGTTTTTTGTATGCCAAGATTACACACTCCTTTGGATTATAAATATATGGCGAGCTCGGACTCATCCAAGAACCCCAAGCAGTTGTCTTAGATCTATGTGGTGATTGTTCTTCCAAATCAACAATACCAAAGAACCCAAAACCAATTTGTTTCATTACCTGATACATCTCAGATACAAAAAATATTCTCCCACCCTTTTTTTGTCTATTGATTTCATAAGGAATGTTCAAGGCAATTCTACCATCATCTTTTAATAAATTATAAGCCTCAGTTAACCATTCTTTTGCAAATACCAAATATTCATCAAACTCAACATCATCATCATGGGTATCATAAGCAATACCAACACCGTAGGGCGGCGACGTGACAATTAGATCTACAGACCCATCAGGTAAAGTTTTCATTACCTCAATACAATCTCCGTTTATTATTTTTCCTGTTTCTATCATTTTTTTTATTTATTTAATTGTCTCCAAATAATCCCACACTTCGTTTGAAAACTCTTCAAATAAATCTCCCACCATATCATCAGATAGATCAACAATATTTTCATCAACACAAAAATCAACAATTGTTTCGTGTGTCTCACCCAATGTTTGTTCATCATTTTTTAATCCTTCATATAGATTAAAGATCTGATTTTTTTGTTCTTCCGTTAGTCCCATCTTTATTTATTTTCTAATGTGTCAATATGATGTTGCAAATACCACAACGCCTTTTTAAGATCTTCCAATTCCTTTTCTTTATTCTTTTTTCCCGCCCTTGAGATATACTTTACCGTATTACCAAGTGAGAATCCCAAGTCCCAAGCATCAATAACTTTGATTGCTTCATAATCATTCTCAGACCCTCCATAATGTTGTGGGTGATTTACTTGTTCCGTTTTTTCTTCCATTTGTTTTGATTGTTTTTGAGCCCAAAATGCCCCATCTATATTATAGGCATTAAATCCTGACCAATCAATACCCATTACAACATCATCAATCTCAGGATGGGGATCTTTTGTTGAATTAAAATCATCCACATATAAAATACCATTCTCATTTAATCTTCCGTATGTATTAATAATATCATTATACACACAATCTTTAAGGTGGCAACCATCAATTTCAATAAAATCAAAATTCTCCATTATTGTGTCCAAAGTTCTTGGTACGGTGCTTAATGAATCCCCTTGAACCATATGCAAATGAATGTTCCATTTTCTAAAGTGGTTTGCAATTATCTCAAAATTAGACATACTACATTCATACTTACAGATATCAAATATAAATAACCTGATCGGGCTTGAGTTATACCAATTATCTTCCTGAATTAATTCAACTAAAGTGTTACAAATTAACAATGCCGAATGTCCCTCATTAAATCCGATCTCAATAAGATTTTTTGGTTTGTGTTGTGTTATAAGATCTTTAATTGTATGAATCCTTTCTGGATACCAACTAACGTTTCCCTCACCACAACCTGTAATCATACCTTTTAATAACTCCATATTATTTCTTTTCTTGATATGCTAAATGTAATGTATCAGTTTTTACCACAAATCTAAGTTTTGTGATTTGTAATTTATCTTTCCCATACGATTGTTTAATCTCAAAGTTTAACCCTTTAACATCAAACTTAAGTTTCTGAACTGCAAGACCTGTAGGATCCAAATACTCAATTGTTACACCAACAATATTTAACAAATCTTTTGGGTTATATGTGTGTTGAACCGTTTCAAGATATTCGGTTAAGAATATAATCTCATCACCCTCATTATACATTTTATATTTTCTAAAAAGATATGGTTCAATATCCAAACCTTCAAATCGTATTAACCAACGATTACATTTTAATGGTTCCCATATTGGAAACTCTGTTACTAAATCTGCCATATTATTTGTTTTCATTTATATATTTTATGATTTCATCCTCGGTTTTATCTTCGCAATACATTTTAAAGACCTCACTTGAGAAATCATCTGTTGTGATTATTGCATCCGCACTCAGATACCGAAATATATTATCAACGTTATTGATAATATTATCCTTCTTGAGTATCCTCTTGTTGAATCCCATCTTTCTTTTCTTTTTTTAATTTTTCACCATCAAGATATAGTTGTCTAATTTTTCTACCCAAATCCCCATCATTTGGGTATTCCTTTATTAAATCCTCAATCACTTTATTAAACATAAATTTCATATTAATTAATTTTTACAATTTTTTTACCATCACTAATTGTTGATTGACCAATATAGGTTATCAATTTTCGTTTGAACAATGGAAGTAACGTCTCGTTAATTGGAAAGATATCGTCACATTTCATTTCACATACCGAAAGTGATGGTTGATCATCTCCAATATTCCATTTTGAAAATGTATTAATTATTTTTGGAATTGTCAATTTACCTTTTGGTTCAGAATAAACTAAATTAACCAATGTTTTTTCTTCTGGGGATCCTTTACCGGCAAATTTCACCATATATTCCCACACATATAGATTGGTTGATTTTTTTTCATAGTAATAAAAATAACCTTTTTTTAAATCTAAGTTCTTTTTATTTTTCTTAACATTCACCTCAATCGTATCAAACACTATTGTCCATACAGATTTGGCAATATTAAAATATTCTAATAGTCTTGGAGCTGAAAATTTTAAGATACCCGCAAACTCCTGCATTTCTTCAGAAGTCATATCAGGGACTTTTTTAACTTTTAAATCCCTAACCAATAACTCATCATCAATTGATTCAAATTTTTTGTCGGTATATATTAATTTTCTTTCTTTGATTAATGTTTGGATGCTGGCAAGGTGTAATGATATTTCAATAAAACCAGGGTATAGTTCCATATTATCAAGTTTTTCTCCCATTTTTTGGAAGTAACTCAATAATTTATATTCTTTATGTTCTTGGTCAATCGGGTCTTCAAATAACCAATCGGTATTCATTATAAACTCAATTTCTTTATTTTTTCTTCTTTTTGCCATTTAGACAATTATACGATATGTTTTGTTATGTGTAAATTATTAAGACGTTCTTATAACAACATAATCTGTACCATTTATTTCAATTTTATCATAACTATCATTATAACCACCAATATTACTATAATCATTTTCACGAACCAAAGTGTTAACAAATGAACGTCTATCAATAAAATTATCCATATTTATTTCATAGTCGTTAATCCATCTCATAGGATCACTTCTTACCTCATCCATTCTATCACTAACCTCAGATTCAACCTCATCATCATCTAAATCACCATCAGGATTATTTTTAATGTCATCAATTTCATCATTAATCTCAACTATCCGATCAGTTCTTTCATCTTCATATTCATCTTCACCATCCTCATAAACATTTCCTGGAGTCGTTAAAATACCACCCTTATATAGTCTCCATTGGTTCCCTTCGTATTTAAACTCAAACTCATTATCATTTGCGTCCATAAAATCATACACACCATTTTCAACCGTTAAGTATTGTAATCCTCTAATCCCATAATATTCCAATATCATTTCCTCAACCTGTAAGTCTCTAATTTCTTTTTCTTGGGAGTCAGACAATTCTCTACGTATACTATAACTTTCCGGACTTTCATATATATCATTTCTAAACATATCTTCAAAATAATCCGCAACTTCATCACTATCAATACTAGATTCTAACGTATAAGTATTAAACGACGAATAACCAATGTCATCAACTAGTTGATCAAAATATTCATATAATGCATTATCGGCTTCAGATTCTGTTCCAACCATATAATTACCACCATCAAATTCATCATAAGTTGTTTCAAAAACATCTAAATCATAATTAGACCCTCTTGGTATCAAACCATAAACATCAACATTCTTTTTTTCTAATTCTTCAATTTCATCCTCCAAATCAGTTATTTCATCATATAATCCCGAGACTTGATCCGGTTCTTCAACATTATCATATCTCTCTTTTAGATCCTCTAATTGACTTTTTAATGTTGTTAATCTTTCTTTTTCATCATCCCCTAAAACATCAACCATCGCCCCATTAACAATACTCTCAAATACCGCATTTGCCTTTTCTCCTTCACTATCAATATTTGGATTTTCTAAATCCCACTCACCATTTTCTCTTCTTTCTTGAGCCTCATCCAACTCCTCTTGTTTTTTTCTACGATCCAACATATCTTGATATGGTGTTGAATAAACATTAGTATACCCATTTACCATCACATCTTTGATGTCTTTAATCTTACTATTTGATAAATCTAACCTACCAGTAACCCATAACTTACCCAAATTAGTAACCGGAGTATTTGATAAATTTAAATCCCCAATAACCTTCAATGGTTTTCCCCCAAACTTTCTTAATTTTAATAACCCAACGGCATTGTATCCACTTGCAGACAATAGTTGTTTATATTCTGCCGCAGGTATTTCGTAATATTCATCATCCTGTTCATTAAGAGTTCTCTTAATAATCTTTATTAATTCAGATTCGGTAAGTTTAATTACTTTTTTCATATACAATAAATATACTCTTTTTATTAAAGTTATTTACAAATTGCTCTTGGTTATGATATTTATAATAAAATAAACTAAAGTAAAACCAACTAACATGGGATGTGGATGCAAAAATAAGACCAATGGTGGGACAACACCTCAACAAGCTCCTGTTCAAGGACAACCTCAACAGGTGAAAAATGCAACTGTTCAGGAATCTGTGAAAAAGATCGTTGAGAAGTATTATACAAAAAAATAATAGAATTTCTACCAAATAATTGGGTGGTTACTGGTAGTTTCCACCTTTTTTAGTATTTATAGGTATGGCAAGTGTTCAAGATTTTGTGGTTAAATTTAATAATGGTGAATGGGAGGATTTTTCATCCATATTTGGTGACGATATAAATACGTTTTTATCATTTATTAAAAAGAGAGGATTTTTATTTGAAATAGATTTAAATTCTTTATATGATAACGACGAATATTTATTTAACTCAACACTTAAAATGATGTTAGAGGTTGACCCATCATATTTAACTACAGTAGTCCAATCTTATCTATCTGATGTTATAATTCGACCAGATGGTTATTATTTAAAATTAAGAGACCAAGAAGAACTTTCCGAATTTTTTAAAGACGATCAATATAGTAGAGAATATAATGATAGGGATGTCGTTAAAAGTGTAATGCGTGAAGATTGGTGGGAACCATATTCTGATACGGTACACGATTTATATGATGATATCATTAAGGTATTAAACGATAAGAATATTCAAGAACTTGCCTCAAGAATTCTTGAGATCTGTGGGAATCAGGAATTAAGTCTGGATGATTATCATTCCGATTTATTTGAGGAGTTATCTGATGAGGATGGAAATTTTATCATAACAGAATCAAACATTAGAGATATTATTAACGACGAAGATTCTATGAAGTCATTGTTTAAAGATATCTTAAACGACATTTATCATCAATTACGTAATATGGGTGATAATGCATATAATCAAGCATATACCGATGAAGTTTATAATTCAATATGGAACGAATTATCAACCTTATTTGAAGGTAAGATTGAGTGGGAATCCAGGAAACTGGAAAATAACCCCAATACACTCCATATACCATTTGTTAAAATACAAAATCTATATAATGATGTTATGGAATTTTTAAATGATTTTAACGGTTATAATGAAACATTTATAGATTATGATGGTTACACCTCAATGAAAACCTATTGGATGGATCAGCACGACCAATTTTTAGCAATTAGATTATCTGACTACCCAGACCATAATAAAGTTGAGGAATATATCAACGATATGTTTACCGACTACCTATATTACTAAACTATTTATATTGTTATTTTAATTACATACTCATTATAAAAAATAATAATATGAGATTAATTAACAAAAATTCAAAACGAGGTATCACCAATCTATTTGCAGATTTTATTTTATCAAAAATAGATACATCACATAAATCAATTATCCAAGTTACAGATTGTGGTCCGTTTATGGTTGTTAATGGTTTAACAACAAGCGAAGATCTAATTGATATCTTAAAAATAAAGGAAGAGTTTATTGAGAAATTTTCCGATATCTTAAAATCTTTGGATATAACAAACATCAACATTATTGATGTGATCAAATACTCCCAAGAAATTAGTATGAATAACAAGGGATGGATTATGGTTTCTAAATCACCATTTAATGAAGAATCAGAACCAATTAATGAATTATCCATATCTTCAGAATTTCCCTATGGTTATAGTTTAGATTGTGGTAGGTTAATGACCTATTATTCTCATTACGTCTTTAACCATATGTTTAACTTATTGGATGTTGATGAGGTTTCATTTTATTTCACAACAGAACAGGATAAAAATGAAGACCTTAAAATAAAAGTAATATCCAATTCAAAGATTGATAAAAATTCAATTAAATCACTTGTCCTTGATGTATTTGACTTTGATCTAACGAACTTTAAATCTCGTTTGGATACATACAACCTTATTGATGATATATTGGATCCTGAAGGTGAAAAACCATACTTACAACAAGATATGTTGGAACACGTAATTTTATTCTAATAAAAAACCCCATCTCTAATAAAGGTGGGGTTTTGTTTTATCTTTCTAACCATTCTTTTATTATACCAATACCATCCTCAAGATCATCATAATCTCTTTCAGGAGCATATAATTCACTAACAGGTTCCGTTTCAGGATTTTCTATTAACATAAACGATGGGACATACTCATTTTCAGTAATCTCAACGAACATATTGTATTCTTCTTCATATTCATCTATATCACGATCAACAAAGTCAATACCCTCCTTAACTAACATTTCTTTCATCTCCACACAATGTGGACATCCTTTCATAGTGAAAAGAACTATAACCTTATCCATTGATTAATTCTTGAACTAACTCTTTTATTTGTTGTTCCTGTATAAGACCAACTTTTGTATTAACAACATTTCCATTATTAAAGGATAATATTGTTGGGATACTTTTAATTCCGAATGACATTGCAACTTCTCTGTTTTGATCCACATCCATTGTATACATCAACACACTAGTTGTGTTTTCAGATGCAACCCTTTCAAATAATGGTTTCATCATTTTGCACGGACCACACCAAGTACCCCATAGTTCAACTATTACTTTTTCCCCATTTTTAATTTTTTCCTGTAATTGATTTCCTGTAATTTCCATATTTTATATATTTTTCCATCGTTTATTATTTTTTATCGCACTTAAATAACTTTTATTAAATTGCGGATACATATTTGAGATTTCTTTAATTTTAAATCCTTCTTTAAATTTATTTTTTATTTCTTTTATTAATTCAACCCCATATTTTGAGTTTTTTCGTACAATTTCATTAGCTTTACTAACTCGTTTTTCTTTGTCTTCCTTTGATATTGATCCCCAACCTTTTTTAACCGATAATCTTCGTTTTTCTCTTTCCTCATCAGCTTTATCACCATATAATTCTTCATATGTTTTACCTTTATGTGAATTACCATCTCTAGTGTTTTCAGAAATCTTTTTTCTTATTTCAGGTGAATGAACATACCCTAAACAACCTTCACCACCTACCGTAGAATTTAACCCATATTCATATGTTTTAAATTCAGTAATATAAAATTTTTCTCTTTCGTATATTACAGATATCTCACATTCTTCAATTAATTCTATATTAAAATTTTCAACACTATATTTTCGTATAGAATTACAAAATTTAGTATTAGAATCAGATTTTAAACATCTATAAATATGTTCTTCAAATCTTTTATTTATGGGATAAATTGTACATCCAATATACTTTTTTTCGTTTATTAGATTTGTTATTTTATATATGTTACCTTTTTTTACGCTCATTGGTCTTCTTTATTATAAATATCACCAAGTAGCACAAAAAATAATTTTATTTTAATTTTGATAATTGTTTTATGAATAACACAACCTCATCTAATTGCGCAACATCGTATATTACTTTTATTTTATAAGTAGCCTCAACATCCATTTTAGATAAGTATAAAAATATTCCTGCAGGATTTTTAAATATTCCTTCCGAATGAACTAAACTACCCCCATAAGATTTACTACTAAGATACTCACTTGTAAATCGTTTAGTCAATAAAAGTTCAGGAGTAATCGGAATATGATCCATACAATCAATAACACTATACACTTTACCAGTAGTTTCAAGTAATGATTTTAAGAAATCATTCTCTTTTATAAAATATTTTATTTCATTTTCCATATTATCTCAAATTATAGGTCTCCTCCAACTTTTATACAAAGTATGATAATAGGAAGTGTGGTGTGACTCCCCTCAAATTATAGGTCTCCTCCAACCTTCATCAATATCACTTGTAGATAATCCAGGGTGTGACTCCCCTCAAATTATAGGTCTCCTCCAACTTTCCAAATATCTTTGCACCAGTTGATTTCGGGTGTGACTCCCCTCAAATTATAGGTCTCCTCCAACGTCTCCTGCTCCTATACATCCAGCCCCACAGGTGTGACTCCCCTCAAATTATAGGTCTCCTCCAACTTTCTGATCCTTTCACAACCACAATCAAGGGTGTGACTCCCCTCAAATTATAGGTCTCCTCCAACCATACCTTCACAATCGCCTGTGAATCAGAGTAGTTAAGACCAAAAATGGATTCAAAAAATACCCAAATTCTTTCGTAATTAACATAAACATACCCATTTTTTGAATCCTGGTAATAGTAAAATAACGGTAATCCGTCCTTATCAACATAATATGTTTTATCATCTTTAACCACCGGAGTTAGATCACCAAACTCTTTGTGTAACCACTTTATTACCAATTTTTGTTTATCCATATTAACCAAAAAAAGGAGGGCGATTAACCCTCCGTTGTTTTTAAATCATTTCTTCAGCAAGTTCCCAAAGTTTTGTGTTAATATTATTAACTGCCATAATACTTTTAAGATCTCTCAATTTAGATTTACGACCTGTATTAGTTCGGTAGTCAAAACCTCCACGAATAAACTTCTCTTGAACCACATTAAAGGTTGTCCAAAGATCGTTCTTATCGTCCTCAACACGATTTGGTCTTAGTAAATCAACAAGTTGATCGTCACTTGGAACTGATCCCTCTGCCCATCTGATTTTTGCTGAGTTCTGAACATACTGAATTTTCTCATCAATAGTCAATTCTCTTTCCATCATTCTCCCAACAGACCCTTGAATTAATGGTAGTTTTTTAGAAAACCCGTCCATCAATCGTTTAACATCATCAAGTTCAAATCCACTATGTCTAACATTAAATTTATCCGTAACAGATGTGGGAACCGTTAATCCGTTTGAACAACATACTCTGTGTAATCCAGCAGAAACTGATAGTGTTGACATTCCATTGTGAGAATTTTTAATGATTGCCTCAATCAATGTATCCCCCACAGGTGGGAGTTCCCCATTACGAAACCTTACTTGGTGTGTTGCGTGAATTCCTTTTCCTGTTTGTTTAACGTCTGAAATTTGCCAACCTTCACGATCAAAGTATTCAATAAGTTGGTCTGTAGGTACGAAAACGTATTTATCAGACAACTTATTAGACGCTGATGTTGCAAAAATTGAGGGTGCCACTGATTTGATAAGTTCTGGTGTGTAGATCATATAATGTTTTTTTTTAAGTATATTACAAATATAATACTTATTTCTTAATAAACAACAAGTTTAAATTAATTTAATCCAATAAGACCAAATTTGGTTTTTTCAAAAAGTTTATCAACTTCAATCACCATATCAATTTTTAAATCTTTAACCGGAAGTTCCTTAAATTTTAACTCAAGAACCACCTCAACAATTTGTGTCTTGGTTAATGTTATCTCTTCACCCTTCTCAAAGTTTTCTTCACATCGTTCTCTTAACTTAACATAAAACTCATCCTTTTGGACATCCCCAATTAATTCCATAAGATCGTTGGGATTGTTTTCAAAAAAATTAATTAATTGTGATACATATATTTCAACATCAACATTTCCCATAAAATTATTTATTTAAGTTACTCAATAATGTGATAGAACCCTTCACTTAATTCCTCCATTTTTTCCTTTAACCTATCAGGTATTACCAAATTTGGATTAGATCCAGTTAAAGCAATTAATTCTAAACTTTGTAAATCCGCTAATGATTCTGGAATACTCACCAAATTTTTATTGTTTTGTAAAGTTAAGAACATTAAACTTTCCAAACGACCAAGTTCTTCAGGAATTTCTTTAACACAATTCTCAAGTACAATTGCGAGCAAATCTTGGAACTTTATAATACTTCTTGGTAATGTTAAATCAAGACTATCGTTTGACTTATTAATAATAGTTAAATACGCAATAGAACTAGGTAAGTTTTCAAATAATTCATCAAAACCAAATAATGCAATATATTTAGATGAATCATCATTTGGATATGAAATGTTTACAATACTTTCACCTCCAGTTGTTAATTGTCCCACATATTTAGTCTTCAACTCCTCCTTCAAGTTTTTCATCCCTGGCATATTAATAAGTGCAATATCAGCAGTTGTTAATTGAGACAAACTTTTAGTTTTTAATGAATCAATTTTTCTTGCCAAATAATACTTAACAACATCTGGTTCCGAATTTGAAATCATTTCCCCAGTAAGATCCATACCCAAAGATATGTATTTCTTTTTAAGTTCTGACGGTAAGTTAATATAAACATTTGGTTTATTTGTTAAGTTTGGACTTGCAATCTCCAACCAAAATTCTGCGTTTTCAGCCGAACCAAGTTCTCTAACCGCATCATCATTAACTGTAATGTGTTTAAATCTTCTTAATAAGTCTTTCTCATTACTTGTTAATGGATCCGCAACAAACAAAGATTCCTTATCACTTAACTTTGGAACTTTTGATGATATAACATCCCAAGATTCTGTCTTATGCCCTGAAAATCCTCCGGCCATATTTTTTCCATCAGCAATTCTTTTACGACCATATTCATCAACTAAGATAACAACCGCAAAGTTTAAATCATCAAATGCTTTATCTTTATCAATAACATAATACAAGGTAAGGTTATTCTCTAAACGATAGTTGTAGTACAAGTTACCACCACCCACTCTTGACGTACACCAAGGTCTTCCGTGAGACAATCTAATACATTGTTCCTTACCATTTGGTTTGAAGATATATAAATTATCTTGGTCATATATTGTATCAATATCTTTAAAATCGTCAGTCTTTTTCTTTGGTGTATCATCACCATCAGGAAGATGATCTAAAGCCGCCTCCAACTGATCAAACGACATTGACATAATTGGTGGTGTATTTGGTGCCAATCTAGCATATAAATCAACATATCTCTCAATATACGATAAGATCTGTTCGTTAGTAAGATCCGTTCGTTCTCTTTTGTATTTATCAAATGCCGCCTTAGTAATTAAAGACCCAAATTTATTCTGAATTAATTCAACCAACTTAAGATAAGGGTACTCCATTAAATCCCTAGTTTTTCTTGGTAATAAATCACGTATCTCCAAGAACATTTTAATCATTTGCTTAACCTGTCTTTGATCTGCACCAGCAACTGTTGGCATATAATCTTTGAATAGAGTACCTTCCTCTTTTTTAATCGTCTTAGACTTAATTAAATTCTTTAACTTATCGTAAGTGTATTTAGTAATATCTCTCTCCTCAGCAGGTAAACCATTCTTATAACGGTCAAACATATTAAGGTACTCTTTCATTTGTTCCTCACTGTCCTCAGTTTCATCTTTGAACTTATCAACAAGTTGAACCATTAATTTATTTGATATTTCTGTTAATCTCATTTTTGGGTTAACATTTTCTCTAATTACAGAGGATAAAATCTTTACTAATTCCATTTGGTTGTTTTTACTATAAATATTGCGTTTTTTAAAAATATACTATTTTATTGATAATTCATTATAAGAAGTTCTTCTCCCATGTTTTGTTTCGTTCCCTTCTTTGCCGAAGCTGCCTTAGCAAACTCCTTTTTTTCCCAAATATACTCATTTTTTGGAAACCAATCACTAAGAATTTCAAAATCATAATAAGATAATGAAAATTTACCCTCCATACCTTTTAATACATTCGCCAAACGTTCGTGATCCTCTCTATCAAAGTCGTGGTTAGAATAATAGTTTTCAGTTTTCCAATATGGGGGATCAACATAAAAATAAGTTGTCGGTGAATCATACTTGGCAATAACATCAGCAAAATCCATATTCTCAACCTCACTAATCTTTAAGAAATGTTCAACCCAATCAGGTTTAGATAATTTATCCCTAAAAGTTAAATACTTTGATTTGTATTTACCCTTCAAATCAATAAATGAACTTTTTTCAGGTTTTGACCCACTAAACACCTGTGTTAAGATATAAACATATTTAGCCGCAACCTCATAATTACCAGGTTCTACGCTGAAATTTTCAGCAAATATTTCAGCCTGAAACCTTACAAACTGTTCTTTATAAGTTGGTGGTGTAACTTCTTCACCAAATTTTTGACAGTCAATTGAGTTAATTGCCTTTAATAATTCACTTGGGTTTTGAACACACTTAAATAGATTATAATTTAATGGATTAAAGTCGTTGTAAACGACTTTCTTTAGGTTTGGGAACTCTTTCAAGCCCATACTAAAAAATGTCCAGAACATTCCACCAAAAACTTCCACAAATTCTTCAATATCGTTTGGGATATTTGGTATTATTAGTTTTGGGGCGATTTTACTCTTACCCCCAATATAAGATAACATATAATTTTAATTTAAAAATTTATTTGATTTTGTTAAATTATCTTTAGCCCATAAAGGTTGTAAATTATCTAACGAATTAATTATAGTGATTTTTTCTGACTTATCAAACTTTGAAACGGGTTTTATGTGATCAATATGCCATTCCCCCCAATTTTCCCAACTCATACCTTCAGTAAATTTCTGTTCTATATTTTCTTTCAGTTCTTTAGCGGAATAACCTAATACTTCATTTGTTTTACCTTCTTTGGTTGTTCCAATTCTTTTAATCGTATTCATTAAAATAGTCCTCCACGCAATTATATGGTTATTTTTTTCTTTATTTTTATGATAATTATCTCGTTTTTTCTTTAGTCCAATTTCAGATTTTCTATATTTATTCTTTTTTTGTTGATATCTTTCGTAATTATCTTTTACCCATCTTCTTGTTAAATTTAATACTCTTTCTTTATTTTTTTCACGATAATCTTTTTTCTTAATTTTAAGAAACTCTCTATTTTTTTCACGATAAGAATCCATAATTTTTTTAAATTTATCATGGTTTTTTTCTTTCCACATTTTATTTCTTAATAAAATTACCTCTCTATTTTTAACATATTCTTTTTTTCTATATTCTTTAACTTTTTCAGGATTTTTTTGTCTCCAAATCATATTACGTTTATTGTTCTTAATTTTTTCTTCACCATCTTTTCTTTGTTCCAAAATACAAGATTTACAAATACTTTTTCTACCATCCTTTGAATGTACAAATTTATGGAAATCAAGAAGTTCTTTCTCAATCTCACATTTACTACAAATTTTTCCCATCATAATACTCTTTAACTAATTTCTGAATGAACTTAGAAATACTTATTTCCTCATTCTTCATTTTATCAAACAGATATTTATCAATACTGATCCCGTATTTGATTTTTTTATCTTTTTCTTCTTTTAAAGGCCTTCCAATTTTCCCCATATAATTATAAATATACTTAATGATAAAAAAAGTGCGTCAAAAAGTAAAGTTTTTTTAAAAAAAGATTACAAAAGTTTTGGCAGAATCAAAAACTTCACTATCTTTGTATTGTTGATGTGGGTAACACTACTGAAAACAAGGATGTCAGTACTCCTAATTAACAATCTGAACGCCTGGTGTTGGGTGTGTCGACACAGGATGTCAGTAACTCCTACTCAATAATCTGACCGCCAAGAATCAGGTGAGTTGATTCGGGTTGATTACCTCAAATCCCTTTGGAGAAATAATCTTAGTAGAACCCCTTCAATTATGGAGGGGTTTTATATTTATATAATGTGAAACTTCTAAATGTCTTAAAAAAAATAATATGCGAATCAAAAGATACGTATTACGGTAGTTTTTTTTATAAGGATAAAGAGTTTAAAATATACGGAACCACACATTCCCACGAAACAACATCCAATTCCGCAGAATCAGGAAGATACGATGTTGGTGAATTATATCAAACAATAATTGATTTTGATGATGTGTATGGAAAATTATCTATGGATATTCTTTCTGACAACACAAAAAACTCAATACTTACGTTTGATAATCTTCTTGGTGTTAATTTTGTTACTTATGTTAATTATGTTAGTAAAGATGTTGTTAATTTAAGGATCCACACTTCACTAAAAAATAGAAGAAAATTAAATATTAAACCAGTTAATAAAGTTTTATATATCACTAATTCAGGTGATACAATCATAAAAGAACAATTTAATAATAATAACTTTACTAAAATTGTTAGAGGTGATATTATTATATATCTAATTTAAAATATGGAACAAGAAGAAAAAAAAACCGAAGCAACAACAGTAACAGGATGTAAAACGTGTAAAAAAGGAATGAATAAAGGTCAGTGGGGCATATTACTACTTGGACTATATATGGTTGGAGCAACCATCTATGGTACCATATCAATAATCAAAGACATAGTCGCATCATTTTAAACCCTATCAAACCTTACGTGTTGGTTAACCAATAGATCACCAATAACATTACCCTTAAACCCTTTTGATCTAACTCTTAAGGGTTTTGTCGTATCAAAGGTATCAGGGAATTTTAATTTTAATGACCCATCAGGATGAGGTATTTCAAAAGAATCCTCTTTAAGGTTTTCCAAATTAAAATAAGCATTATATACCAAATGAGGTCCATACTTCTCAAAGTTATCAATAGAGACCATCTTAACCCTTACAACCAAATTACCATATATACCATTTCTGAAATCACCAATACCTTGCAATCTTATAAATTGCCCATCATCAATTCCGTGAGGTAGTTGAACCTTAACCGTTTTCATTTCATCCTTAGTCCCAGTACCACTACAATTATAACAAGGTTTGGTGGTCATTTGACCCGCACCTCTACAATTATCACAAGCAACTTGAACTATCTGAATAAACATTCCTTGTCCCATCTGTCTTGTAACAAATCCATTTCCCCTACAAGTTCCACAAGTTTGTTTTTCACCCCCAGATCCATTACACGGATCACATTTTAATTTTCGTTTATATGTGATTTCTTTCTCAGTCCCCAAATAAGATTCAACAACTGTAAGTTCCGTATCAATGATTAAGTCGTGTACCCGATTTCTTTCTCTATGACCAAACGCTTGGTTATACATATGATTGAATAGGTCGTCATTAACACCTGAAGGATTCTTTAACTTATAGTTATAATCATTACGTTTTTTCTCATCCCCAAGGACATCATACGCTTGAGCAATCTTTTTAAACTTCTCCTCATCACCACCAACATCAGGATGATTCTCCTTAGCCAATTTACGGTAAACTTTTTTAATCTCATCTTGAGTAGATGTTTCATCAACCCCTAATATTTGGTAATAATTATCAATATTCATTTATATAGTATTTTTATTATATTTAACTACAAAGATATAATAAAATGGATAATTATACAATCGTATTGTTCAAAAATAAGACAAAAAAGAAAATTATAAAGAAATTTAAAACTTATGTTAGGGCTAAAAAATATTTTGATAACCATATAGAAAAGAATAAAACCGTTATTTTTGAGATGGAGACACAAAACGGTAAGTCTTGTAATTACGAAATTGGGTTGGTTGAGAGATCATCTGGTAGTACCCCATCATATTTTGTTAGAGATGATTTTGGTAGAACCGTTAAAGTTGAATTGGATAATCCAGGTTTTACAATCTTACAAATATCACAATTCAAAAGGGAGGAAATGTTATACGACATTAAAAACTCAAAGAGAATTACCGTAGATACTTTTTTAAAGAAATACTTACCCAAAGTTGGTGTGAAATTGATATCTAAAATAAACCATAAAATTTCAGTGCAGAGTGATGACCAAATAAATCTTTTCTCACTCAAAAATGAATATGATTGTAATAGATTTATTGACTCACTATCAAACTATCTGATGGAAAATGGTAGGATTGATACAATCTTAGTTAAAGACTCGTCATTGAGCCAGAAAAAGTATTTATACGATCTGTTAGAATCTAATGGTTACTCCAAATCAATTCTTTACAGGAAGTTTACCACTTTTACGAGAGAATAATCTACCCCAAAATGAAAGTTTTGGTTCTTCTACTTGGGAAATAACTTGTGATGATCCCTCTAAAATAAAAATCACCTCAACACCAGATATATCAATTTTAAATTGAGTGTGATATTGATCTACTTGTTTAAAGTTCCGTTGAACGTTTTTGAACTCATTGTAATTTAGTTCAAAAATTAATGCCGATTTTCCTTCAGGAAATAATGCTTGTGTTGAGTCAGTTATCAATGCTAATTTTTCAATTATCCCATCAATACTTTTTTTATTTTCGTCCATAGTGTTAATTTTTGAACCTCCACACCTTTAGGTATGATGTCTTCTTTTTTATATTTTTTAATATCCTCCAAAAATTTTAACTTACTAATTTCTAAATCTCTTCTGTCTTTTTCGGCTTCATTCTTGAACCAATCCTGCATCCCTTCCAGTCGGCTCAGTGGTTTCTTCGTCATCTTCTAATTCTATTTTAGTTTCGGTTATTTCAAACTTCAATGCTTGTAAACTATTTAAATTTTGTTTCTCAAAGATCATTTTCAACTCATTCACCTTGTTTTGGAAAAGTCTATCTTTTTCTTCTCTCTCTTTATTGTAAGCAATGATATTTTTTATACTACCAATTAACTCATCAATTGATGTTTCATTAAATTCCGCAACAAAAGAAAAGAACCTATGTCCGGCTAATGACCTATCATTCTCTACTAAAGATTTTTCATTAACATATTTTTTAGGTAATTTCCAAGTATCAGGAAATTGCACATCAAATGATAAATATGTTTCAATTTTCCTTACCGATTGTAAATAAGGAAACAATATATTAAATTCTGTGAATAAACTCATTAATTCAACTGTATTATGTATGTTATTATGTATGATAAAGATAAACCAAGGTAAAAAGTTTCCCTACCACTTAAATCCAATTTAGTTGGGTTCTCTTGTAGTAGGGAAATTAAAAATCTAAATGCAATTCTAGATATAGCAATGACAGAAAACACAAATATGAAAAGATATATGGTGCTTAAATTCGTCATATTAATCGTTTTTTCTTGCAACCAAGATTTCACCTCTTAATTGTTGTAATAATGATTTCAACTCTTGTGAAGTCTTTCTTGCACGGGTACCCGCACTCTTATTACCACTTTCAAACTTTACAACATCAACGCTAAGTTCTTCAGTAAGTGTTTTAATTTTTTCTAATGTTTCCATTTTTTTTTATTAAAAAGTTTATTTATGATAGGTTAAATCTAAATTATATATCCTCAATGTCAATATTAGACATTCATATTTTTATCTAAAGATTTATAGATACTTGAAATCATATCAAGATCCGATTTTGTGAATGGTTTTTTTCTATCAAATAAATCATTAAAGAAAGTTCCGATTGAGTCCTTAATTCTACTTTCTTTTTGGTTGTAGAATATTTCAGTAAAAAAAGATAAGAAGTATTCGTAGTGATCACCCTTAAGATTAAAAGTGATTTCTTCTTTTTTGAAATTCCCGATTGTTTTATTCCAACACCAATCAAAGTGTTTGGTCTTATCATCATCACTTAACGTGACTTTTGTTTCATTACTTTTTTCTTCACCCAAATAGGTGTCTAAAACCAAATAATATAAGGAAAAACTGAAATCATAATATAATTCCATCTTTTCTGGAATGATATTATTCACTCTGAACCAGACATCTACATCGTCAGGGTTCATTGGCTTTGCTATATAGTTAAAAAAATTCTCCATAGATTAAATACCTATGGAGAAATTATAATATAATATGTTAGCATGTAAATTATTGAGTGTTATCTTCGTAACCCATCAATTGTTTCATACGGGTAAACTCTTCAGTTAGTTTTTGTGTTTGTTTGTTATTAATCGACTCAACCTTAATATCCAACCCTTTACCTGACTCTTGACCTGGCTTATCACTAACAACAGGTTGTGGTGATTTATTTGCCGCCATTCTTCTAGCCTTAGCAAATTTATTTTCTTTACGTTTTTTATTAATCTTTTCACCTAACTTAGTTTCTTCAGCGTTTGCCCATTCAGGGTTATTTCCAGTTCTTGATGATCCCTCAATATTATCTTTCATCCAATCTTCATTAGGGTGTATTTCATCATAATCAAGATTTTCCATACCAGGTCTCATATAATCATCTAAAAAATCCTCACCATCTTTAGATATTTCATACGCTTTCTTTTCCATTTTTTCTAATTGACCATTACCTTTTGGGAAAATCTTAGGGTTCATTTCATACTTACCTTTAGACCCACCCTTTAAATAATCTTTCATTTTTTTAGATAAATCTTTCATATAATCATCTTCTTCCTTTCCAGAACCTTTATGTGATTTTTCATATGCCGAATATCCTGCCGGTGATTTACCTCTTTTAATGTTGTCTTCTTCTTTAATAATACCCTCAATTATATCAATAATCTCATCTTCAGTGAATACCGCAGATTCGTTAATATATTCTAATTTATATAAAACATTCTCATTGATATCATCTTCTTCTTTAGTCTCTTTTCGTTTTCTCAACATTTTGAAATCCTGAGAATCTATCTTTCCGTTCTTATTCTTGTCGATTCGTGATTGTTTCCCATAAAGTTTTTCCATAACTTCACCTTCTTCCTCTCTCATTCCACCACACTCCATACATTCACCCTCAGTCATTTCCGTACCACATTGTTCGCAAGTTTCACCTTCAGCAACATAATCAAATTCACCCGTTGTTAATTTAGGGTACTTCATTTTATTCATTATGTTATCTGCCTTTTCTTCTAAAGTTTCAGTTAAAACTTTTTTCAAAATATTATCGTAATATGTGTTATTTTTCATAGTGTATTTTTATTATAAATATCTTTTATTTAGTTAATTTTTCCATTTCATTCAAAATAATATCTTTAATATGGTCTTCGTGTAGATCATACATACCACTTACCTTTTGGATAACCCCTTTAAGAGTATCGTTTTCAAAAATATTAAGGGCTTTAATATCACCCTGATTACAGTAGGGAAATTTCTTACATTTTTTTTTAACCTGAACGAATTTTCCTCCGGGTAGTTGTGTTTTTGATTTTCCTCTCCAATCTTTTTTAGACATTGACTTGGCAAGAAACGAGGGACTCTCATATGATCCTGACGATGATGAACCTGTGGCTTCTTTAGTTTCCACCTTCTTAATCTCAGGTTCTTCACCTGAAAAAAGAGGTGCTTCATATCCACCACTACCTCCAGATCCTGTTGCTTCCTTACTTTCTTCTTTTTTAGTATCTTCAGATCTCCTAAATGAATTTAAAAAGTCATACAACTCTTCCGGGTCATTTAATAATTTTCTAATCTCAGATTTAATCTTATTATTACTTAATTTTTTATTTTTAGCCAAATCATATATTTGGGATAGTGTTACACCATCCTTCAAATAAGATTTTGACGATTTCTTTTCATTTTCCTCAGTAACTTCACTCGGTTTAAAGTTTTTACTCATATCGGATGCATCAGGACCTAAAACACCCGCCTGACTACCATACTCTCTAAGTTTAGAGTTAAACATATCAATATAGTTAGTTTCCATTACACACTTTTAAATTTAGATTCCCAAAAACTTCTTTGTTGATACATAATCGTATAGAATTCTCTGAAAGATTTTATGATTAGATCTTTAACACTACCCTCCAACTTACCACGTTTTAGGTCTTTACCAATTTTATCCATTAGTTTATCCTCAAACTGTTTTACAGTAGTTGATCCCATGAAATCTTTAATTTCTTTTCTGACCATAGTTTCCATTTCTCTTTTTTCCGCTTGAGTAAGTGCCATATTATTTAAATAGTGTGATATATGTTAATGCTCCAATAATTGCCCCACCAACAATTTCAATGATTGTATTTTTTGTTTTAAGTTTCTTAATATCTGTTCTCAAATCTTTGTTCTGATCATCAACAATTGTATATTTTTCACCTTCTTTTTTTATTTGTAATAGATAATTGTCTTCTTTAAGTTCCATAGTAGTTATAATACTATCCTGAACAACGACTTTCTTTTGAGTTTCTTTTAATTCTTTGTCTGTCAATTTTACCAACTCAGTTAATTGATCTAACTTATTTAAATCCAACGCAATTTGTTTACCAACACTATAAGGAAAACATATTTGGGTCGTGTCTTTTTTAATTTGTCCAAATGAAAACAATGGAACAAATACCAATAATGTTATTATTAAATTTTTCATATCAATACTTATATCTTTTATGGAATAAACTATCAATTTGTGATGGTTTCATTCCCGTTATTTTTTCACCATTTTCTTTATAATATTCTTTTATAATAGTTTTTTGGTTTCTAACTTTTGCAATTGTTGAATCTATTTTTGTTAATTGAGTGTTGTACCCCTCAATTCGTTTATCAAGTTTCACCTGATTGTCCTTTATTATCTGAATATCTTTATTCAATTGTTCTAACTTAAATTTATCAAGTTCCGACATATCAGGTTTTGGTGTAAATAAATAAACCACCCAGTATAATACAAAAATCCCAACCGCAGCAATCAAGATATATTTGAAATTGTTATTTAAAAATTCTTTCATTGTTCAGGTGTTTTTTTTCTTGTCGCAATTACTTTAGACCATTTTGATTTAAACTTTTCATAGTAGGATTGTAATTTAGTTATAAACTCCATAAAATCGTCATCCAACTTAATCATAGTTCCATTTATATATACCCCCTTACTTTCACCAATTGAGAAGAAGAACTCAAGATCCATTTCTGCAATCTTACCAGACCATTCAACATTGTTGGGATATACATTTAATTTATTAAAATCCACAATCTCCGCAACCTCCGAAATAAACTCATCCATACTTTCTTGGAATGCAATTTTATCATCTGTTGTTAATTGTGTATCCGTCTTGTCGTTACCATGAAGAACTAAGATACCACCAGAAATTCTATATGCTCTTTTCTGTTCTGACTTACTTTCTTTACCATCTTCATCATCATTATCTTTAGCGGTATCATACTCAATAGTTTGTTCAATATCTTTCATAGGATTTATCTTAGTAGTTACTGAGTTATCCTCAACTTCTTGTTCAGAGAACATACCATAACTTTTTTTAATCCTTTGTTTGTCTTCAGTTAAAAGACTATCACCAAGTAATGATCTTGACGCTTCCAATAATTTCTTTATTTGTTCGTAATCACTCATTTTCTATATATTTTAAAAACTTTTCAAAGTTAAATGCCGGACTAACATCGGTAAATTCACTATCAAAATTACTTCTAGTGACTATTCCTTCGTATCTCCCAACACCGTTTATTTTAGTGTTATGTCCAATACAATCTTTTGCAATAGAGAGAATTTCATTTAAGGTTTTACATAATTCAGCAGTTTTTTCAATCTGAATTTCTGTATATGGTTGCCAAAAAAAGTAATCCCTCCACTTTTTTTCATATATCTTATCCTTATAAATATTACCAATCCAGTTAATGTGTGAATTTTTTAGCGGTTCTTTTTCAACCCACCCCAAATTTTCCAAACATATAATAATGGAATTCCTATTTATGTTCGGATCTGAGAAATAATTGGTGTGTTCATTATCCTTTAAGAGTTGTAAGATATGACCTTTTCTATCAATTATATAGTTGGGAATTTTATCGTATTTCCCATTATAACGATATTTTAGGGACATTAAGTAGTTCTCAACATCCCGTGACGTATGTGTTAAAATGATTTGTTTTTTCTTTTTTTGCTTACCTGTCGGTTTAAATGTCCCATATTGTATAACATCAGTCATTTGTTTTCTTGTATATCAATCTTTTAGTTGTTTCTACAGGTTCCTGTAAATCTAAATACCTTGTTTCATCAATCACATCGTCCTCAATGTCTAAAACTTCGTCTAAAATTATGTCTAACTCGTCTGAATTTAATTCAGGTTTAGACATAACCTCAACATCAACTTGGTCGGTAACTTGGTCGGTAACTTGGTCGTTTACTTGGTCGTTTACTTGGTCGTTATTTAACTCCACAACAATCTCCTCCAACAACTCTTTTGTTGTATCAATCTTTGGGGTTTCATACTTAACAAAGAAATGTAATGACGTTAATGATATAATCGGTAATAACCCCCCTTCTAAAAATGCCAACCATCTCTTCATTGATATTACATCCGTTGGATCTGATCCAAACATACTCCATAATGGTCCCGTAAGTTCAACCCAAGATTTAAATAGACCACCATTGGGATCAATCTCATTAAAAGAATAAAAGATATTCCCAATCATCTGTATCATTGTGATGAGTCCGAACATTGCCCAAACACCACCCTTTATTTTATTGGTCGCGGCAACCAACGCAGTCATAGCACCAACCTCTATCGCAATGGATAGGTAAATCGCCCAACTAATCGGATTGGCAATATCATACCAACTCACAACGTGAGATATAGATATTCCCGCAACCAAAATAATGGGGATTAAGAACATCGTCCTGTTGGGGTTATTCTTAATCCAATTCCATAAATTTTTCATTATTTTAAAAGATTTTCAATTTCTTTATCAATCTCTCTCTCACGATTTCTATCAATAAGAGTTCTACTAATAGACTGTATCATTCTTTTTTCAGATCTAAGACCCTCAAGTCTAATTTCTTTTTGTATTTCAAATTTTAATGTGTCAACCTTTTGGTTAGTCATTTCAATCTCGTCAGTCACACCATCAACCCTACCATTGGTTGAACAAGTCTTTAAAAACATAATCAAAATTAATGGGACAATAATAACCATACCATACTTGTTAATAAATTCAATAATTCTTTTCATAATATTTTTTTTTAAAATTATAACCCTAAACGAGTATTAATAAATATTTATAAAATATGAATTTAAGAGGTCTAATAAAAGAACACCTTATTCTTGAAAAAAGAATTGGTCAAATCAGTACCGATATGTCGGTAACATTTAATT
>Ga0315275_10000998_pt1 | contig 24313 bp, 21 predicted proteins | sample YL17G03_0_MG_FD_205557 | JGI IMG/M metagenome (GOLD analysis project Ga0315275, IMG submission 205557) | Sediment microbial communities from Yellowstone Lake, YNP, Wyoming, USA - YL17G03_0 | ecosystem: Environmental > Aquatic > Freshwater > Lake > Sediment | place: USA: Wyoming | collected...
AAAAAAATCTCGCTTTGCGAGATAAAAAAAGAGAGGTAACAATGAGTGTCCTCCAGAACAGCTGATTGTTACCCCATTGGGTAGGCTACAGAGCCTTTATATTAGTGGGATTTTTGTTCCTCACCCCGATTAGACAGGGAGACAGGGTCATTTTAAGGAAAGGTCCACAGAGCAATTGGTGCGAGCGGTGGTGCCGGCCAAGCAGGAGTCCCACAGGTCCTCTTGTCCGAATAAAATAATATCATAAATTAGGATATTGTCAATATGGAAAAGTTTTTTATTGTCTGTATAATATAATTATTATGCTAAAAGAACTGATTGATAAATTTTATTTGGACGGACAGAAAAACAAAGAACAACATCATTTTTATGTCACCGACGCCGGACGATGTCCGAGGTCTATTTTTTTTAAATTTAAGAATGTTCCCAGGGAAGTGATAGAAGCTAATGTTTTGAGGATGTTCGACCACGGAGACTATATTCATCAAATGATCATGAAGCCCTTGTTGGGAATAAGGGACATTCACGTGGTTGCCTCGGAGATAAACATTCCCACTCAGGAGATTATATCCGGAAGGGCCGATGCCATAATCAGCAGCGGCAAGGAGATTTTCGTCCTGGACATCAAAAGCATGAACAGCATGATTTTTAAGAATCTAACCGAGCCGAAACAGGAGAATCTGGATCAAATTCAGCTTTACCTTCATTATTTTAAAATTCCCAAAGGCATACTTCTATATGTTAATAAAGACAACCAGCATTTGAAGGAGTTTATTGTTCAATACGACAAAAAAAGGGCTGATTCCCTTATTAAGGGACTGGTAGACCTTAAAGTAAAAATAGATAAAGATATTGTCCCCGATAGAGTAGGGGGATATCCGAGAGACTGGCAGTGCCGCTATTGCCAGTTCAAGGATATTTGCGCCATTGCCGGCGGAGAGAATATCAAATGGAGCGAGTTTAAAGACAGAATCGAATTAAGGGAGGAGAACATCCGAACGGTATAATTTTTTGTCGGACAGAACGTAAAGCTTTTTATCAAAATCATTAAAAAACATTTTCGGATCGGAAAGGCTTGTCAAATCCCAAGATTGGACATTGCCCCTGTTGTCGGTTTCAATTACTTTGATTACATTTCCTACGTTTAAAATCAAATAATCTTCGTTGAGCCAGTAAAAATCTTTGATTTTTTCCGAGAGCCGCAGTAAAATAATTTTTTCTCCGGTTTTTTTTATCGGTTCGCCTTCTTTGTCTTTCAAGAAAAAAAGCCAAACTTCGTAGTCTGAAAGGTAGGCTAAAGCCCGGGAGCCGGGGGATATTTTTAAAATATTAACCTCATCAGCCAATTTTTCAAATGATTTTATTTCAAAATTGAACTTATACAATGTTTTATCTTCCTGCAAAAAAATGTAATCAGAGGAAATCTTTAAAACATATTTTGCATCTTTTTTTACGGCCAGCGGATTGTTGCTAAATTTTTCATTATTTTTTAAAAAATTGCCCTCCTTGTCTAAGGAATAAATGTCGTTATTAAATTTTTCAGAAACTAAGCCCGTTCCGGTAGCTACGACAGGAGACTTTATCTTTGTTAAAGCCGGCGGATTTTCCTCCAGGTTTATTTGGAAATATTTAATACCTTCCGACGTCGTTGCTTTCAAGCTAACCTCTTTAGAGTCGGGAGAGATTTCTAAGCTGAGCAGATCTGATTTTTTTGCAGAAATATCGCTGCTGTCTATTAAATGACTTTTAACGTTATTACTTAAGTCGTAGGACTTTAAAGACCAAGCCTCTTTATCTCCCTCTTGAAATATTATTTTTTTCTTGTCAGGAAAGAACCAGAAATTATTTAAATTTTCTGCAAGAACCGAGAATTTTTTATTTTCTGGAAATAAAATAATGTTTTTAATTCCCGTTACCTCTTTTTCTTTTACATCCAAAATCTTTTGCCACGGTAAATAACCTTCTTTTTTTATTTCTATCTTGTATTTTCCGGGAAAAATGTTTTCAACCAACAAAGAACCGAAGAAGAAATCGGTTTTTTCATTCATCGTTTTTTTTGAAGAACCCGTTTCTTCTATTTGAACGTCTACTTGCTTTGGGGAGGCCTTCACGAATATCCCGCCTGTTTTGCTGATTTTTATCCCGCTTTGTTGTGAGTCAAAAGAGACTCTGTATCCCTGGGAATATAACACGACCAAAGGAAAGATCAAGAGGAACAAAAAAAAGAAAATTAAGAATAAAATTGTCCGGCTTTTTTTGGTCATATAAGATATTATATTTATTTTACATTTTTTTAACGAAAAGGAAAGAGACAGGTTTTTGTAAAAATAACAAAAATAAACATTTACAAATGATAAAAAAGTGCTATTTTATTAGCAGGAGAGGAAAAAGCCAAAACTGCTTTTTTCGATGAACCTTTCAATTTGAATCGTGAGAGTGATGAGAATTGGAAACGCCTGATTATCTTAGCCGCGATAAGCTAAGCATAGCGATGCGCGTCGTGAAAGGAGATTTTGACTTCACAAAGCACAAACTGCCGGAAAATATTGCCTTTTTCTTTGTGGGAATGGCCTTATCTGGCGACCTGAAGGAGGCTTGCAGGACAGAAATTTTAAAGGCGTACAAGTTCAACAAAAAAGGAACCATAAATTTGGCCAAAAAAATTGGCCTGGATCTGCGCAAGTACGTAACGACGAAAAACATGGTGTCTAGTTAAAAATACTGGACACTTTTTATTTGATTTTTTAAGTTGTCAAAATGAAAAAGACGAGGTAGAATGAACTATCTTTTTAATATTAATTTTTTAAATAAATGAGGAAAATTGGCATAGATCTCGGTACTTGCAACTCCCTAGTTTATCTTCCCAAAAAAGGAGTGGTTCTGCAGGAGCCTTCCGTGGTTGCGGTAAGTATCGAAGAAAATAAAATATTGGCTGTGGGCGAAAGCGCAAAAGAAATGATCGGCAGGACGCCTGATACAATCAGGGTTTATCGGCCCCTTAAAGACGGGGTGATTGCCGATTTCAGGGTAACTCAGGCAATGCTTAAGTATTTCATAGACAAGGTTATGGGCTTTTGGCGCTTCTTGAAGCCGGAGCTAATGATAGGCGTTCCAGCCGGCATTACTTCGACTGAAAAAAGAGCGGTAATCGAGGCTGCTTTAAACGCCGGAGCCAAGCAGGCCTATTTGGCCAAGGAGCCTATTTTAGCGGCAATCGGAGCCTCCATTCCCATTAATTCCTGCTCCGGCAATATGATTGTCGATATCGGCGGAGGAACATCGGAGATAGCGGTAATAGCTTTGGGCGGAATAGTAACGTTTCACTCCTTAAGGGTAGGCGGGGACAAGATGGACATGTCCATTACCGATTACATTAAGAAAAAATATAATTTGGCCATTGGCGAACAGATGGCCGAGGAGATAAAGATTAAAATAGGTACGGCGCTACCGGAGAAAAGCTTTAAGCCCTTGACGACTTCGGAAGGGTCCGGAAAAGGCAAAAAAACAGCTGAAAAATCAGACCCTTCTTCAGTTAAAAAAGAGCAGGTCGCTGAGCGGACAATGGAAATTAGGGGTCGGGACCTTATCTCCGGATTGCCCAGAACGATTAAAATTTCTGCCGATGAAGTTTTTGAAGCGACCTACGATATAATTTCGGAAATAATCCACTCGATAAAAGCGGTGCTAAGGGACACTCCTCCCGAGCTTTCTGCGGATATAATAGACAAAGGAATGATTATTTCCGGAGGAGGGGCGCTGTTAAGAAATCTTTCCTTGCGCATCTCCCAGGAAACGGGCGTTCCTTGTTTTCTGGCAGACGACCCTTTATTGTGCGTAGTCAAGGGAACGGGGGTGATAATGGAAAACCTGGGTCTTTATAAGAAGAGCATAATGTCCAAAAAATAAATGGAAACAATAGGCCATCAAAAACAAAGAGATTTTTTGAAAAAAGCAATAAAAAAAGGGACATTTTCCCATGCTTATTTGTTCTCCGGCCAGGAAAAACTAGGCAAAAAGAGAATAGCTTTGGAAGCGGTTTCCCTTCTTTTGGGAATAGATGCTGAAAAGCAGCACCCGGATTTAATGATTATCGAGCCGAGCGAGGGAGAAATTAAAATAAGCCAAATAAGGGATTTGATTATTTGGCTTTCGCTCAAGCCCTATTCGAGCCAATTCAAAGGGGCGATAATAAATTCCGCCCAATCGATGAATCAAGACGCCCAGACCGCCCTTTTAAAAACACTCGAGGAGCCGAAAGGGAAAACCATTTTAATTTTAATCAGCGAAAATTCCGAATATCTGCTTCCCGCCATTCTTTCCCGCGTTCAAACAGTTAAGTTTTATCCGGTAAGCAATGAAGAAATTAAAAAATATCTTAAAAGCCAGAATGTATCGGGGGAAAAAGCGGAAGAAATAGCTAAAATCTCTTTAGGCAGGCCGGGCGTGGTCGTAGAGCATATTTTAGATCCCAAAAAATTGGATTCTTTTGAAGAAAAAGTGAAAGAGCTTAACAATATTTCCAAATCGGATCTGTCGTTTCGCTTCCAATTTGCCAAGAATTTATCGGAGAACCTTCAGGAGATAAAAGAAACCCTGGATATCTGGACGATATATTTCAGGAGTATCTTAATGGAAAAAATTTTCTCATCTAATAAAGAAGATTTTAAAAATAAAAATTATTTAACGGTAACCGACATATCGGGAGTTAAAAAAATTAGAAAGATCCTCAACGCAATCCAATCTACCAGATTATTAATATTAACAACCAATGCCAGCGCCAGGCTGGCCCTAGAAACATTAATGTTAGAACTTTAATTAAATTTATGTACAAAGAAATCATAAACAAAGCAAAGCCAGAATTAGATAAAGTTACCAGTTTTTTAGACAGGGAATTGGCAAAGATCAGGACCGGGAGGGCAAATCCTTCCTTGGTTGAAGATGTCGTGGTTGATTGCTTCGGCCAGAAATTTCCCTTGAAGCAATTGGCGGCTATTTCTATTCCCGAACCAAAGAGAATTCTGATCCAGCCCTGGGATAAGTCATATATTCCGGCGATTGTTTTTGCCTTAGAAAATACCGGAATCGGAGCAAATCCGATAGTTGATAAAGACGCTATCAGGATAAATCTTCCTGCTTTGGATGAAGAATATCGCAAGAGTTTGGCTAAGATCGTTTCTGAGAAACAGGAAGAGGCAAGAAAGACAATAAGGCACTGGAGGGACAAGATTTGGGATGAAATTCAGGTAAAGACAAAAGAAGGTGAGATCAGGGAAGACGATAAGTTCAGGGCTAAAGAAGAGCTTCAGAAAACAATAGATGAGTACAATAAAAAGATAGAAGCATTGGGAGATAAAAAGAAAAAAGAAGTAGCAGAATAGACAATTCCTAATATTTAATTAATTTTTTATGATACTTACCATTGCCGTCGCTTTTTTCAGCATTATGGGACTTTTGGTTCTTCATGAATTCGGCCATTTCATAGTGGCCAAAAAATTCGGGATAAAAGTTGAGGAATTCGGAGTAGGCTACCCCCCGAGATTGTTCGGAAAAAAAATAGGAGAAACACTATATTCGGTAAACCTTTTGCCCTTTGGCGCTTTTGTCAGGGTGCCGCAGGTGGACGGAGAAGAGACAAGCATGGAAGAGGTTGTTTCCTTTGAGAAAAAACCCATGAGGCAAAAAGTCCTGGTTCTTTTGGGGGGCGTAGTTTCTTTTTGGATAATGGCAGCCATACTTTTCAGCATTGTTTTTTATCTCGGAGCCCCTCAATCAATATCAGACGAAGAAACGCAGAACTTGGTTAATGTTAAGGTTCAGATTTTATCGGTTTCTTCCGACTCTCCGGCAGAAAAAGCAGGAATAAAATCAGGCGACGCTATCAGGGAAATGGAAATCATTGCAAGCGCCGGAGAAGAAAAAATTCAGATTGATAAGGTTAAGCAGGTTCAGGATTTTACGGAAAATCATAAAGGAGAAAATATTGTTTTAACAATCCAGAGGGGAGACAAGCTGATTGAAGTGCCCTTGGTCCCAAGGGCTACTCATCCGGAGGACGAGGGCTCGATAGGCGTAACCTTAGTCAGGACGACTGACGTGCGTTATTCCTTTTGGCAGAGCCCGATTAAGGGCGTAGAAGCCACCTTTAACATGACCCTTGCCGTTTTTGACGGCTGGAAAACAATCTTATCGGAATTAATCGGCGGCAAAGGAATGCCCAAGGGAGTTCAGTTTGTCGGACCGGTGGGAATCGTATCGCTTTCCGCCCAGGCAGCCCAGGCCGGATTCGCTTATTTCATCCAATTCATAGGAATGATTGCCGTTTATCTGGCCGTTTTCAATATTTTGCCCATTCCTTCTTTGGACGGGGGAAGGTTGTTGTTTTTGGCAATAGAGAAGATAAAAGGAAGCCCGGTTAACCCCAAGATTGAGCAAAACATTACCGTTGTTTTTTTCGGAGCGTTAATTTTATTAATGATTTACGTGACGATAAAAGATATTATTAGAATTTTTTAATTTTAAAATGCTTCAGTCAAAACTTTTTTGCAAAGCTAAAAAAACCGCACCCAAGGATGCCGAAGCGATTAGCCATCAATTCCTTGCCAGAGCTGATTTTATCGAGCAATCCATATCCGGGGTTTACAGGTTTTTGCCTTTGGGATTCCGGGTTTTAAAAAAGATAGAAGAAATCATCCGCCAAGAAATGATTGAGCTGGGCGCTCAGGAGCTCTATCTGCCAGCTTTCCAGAATAAGAATCTCTGGCTGGAAACAAAGAGGTGGGAAACCATTGATCCTCCCTTGTTTAAGTTAAAAGACAGGCACCAGAAAGAAACAGCCCTGGGTTCCACGCACGAAGAAGAGATAACTGATATTTTCAGGAAAAGAATCAAATCCTACCAGGATTTTCCTTTGTATCTCTTCCAGATTCAAAATAAATTCAGAAACGAAATGCGCTTCAGCGGGGGCCTCATGAGGGTCAGGGAGTTTTTGATGAAAGACCTTTACAGTTTTCACGCAAGCGAAGAAGATTTAATCAAATTTTACGAAAAAGTAAAAAAATCATACTTTAAAATATTTAAAAAATGCGGTCTTAATCCGATTTGCGTTGAGGCCAGTTCCGGAACCATCGGAGGGGATTTGTCCCATGAATTTATGATTCCCTGTTCGATCGGAGAAGACAGGATTTTGATTTGCAAGAAATGCGGTTTTGCCGCCAATGTTGAAAAGACCGGAGAAATCAAAGACTGTCCGAAATGCAAGGATCAGCTGGAAAAAAGAAGCTGCATAGAGATAGGGCACGTGTTTAACCTGGGAACAAAATACACCAAAGCCATGAGCGCGGAGTACCTGGACAAGAACGGAAAGAGCCATTTTCCCCTTATGGGTTGCTACGGAATAGGCCTTCACAGGCTGGTGGCGACGATAGTCGAGACCAGTCATGACGAAAGAGGAATTATTTGGCCTGAGCCAGTCGCTCCCTTTAATGTCCATCTGATCCAAGTGGAAGATAATGCAAAAGTAAGGAGGGGGGCAGAAGGCATTTATCGCGATTTACAGAATAAAGGAATTGAAGTACTATATGACGATAGAGGCAAGTCGGCGGGAGAGAAATTTGCAGAAGCAGACCTGATAGGATTGCCCGTTAGAATTGTCGTAAGCGAACGAACCCTGAAAAATAATTGCGCCGAAGTTAAAAAAAGAAACAAAAAAGAAGCCAAGATGATCAAGATTAAAGACTTGGCGAAGCTTTTATGCTAAAAAAAATTCTATCACACATTTCAGACGACATTGCAATTGATCTGGGAACCGCCAACTCCTTGGTTTACGTTAAGGGAAAGGGGATTGTGATCACCGAGCCCTCGGTGGTGGCAGTGAATAAAAAAACAGGCCAGATTCTGGCAATCGGAGAAGAGGCCAAAAAAATGGTTGGCCGGACTCCGGCTTACATCGTCGCCACCAGGCCCTTGGTTTCCGGCGTGGTTTCTGATTTCGAAATTACCGAGCAGATGCTCAGGTATTTTATAGAAAAAGCCGGAAGAAAAAGGTTTATCATAGGCCCCGGGCCGAGGGTGATCGTCGGCATTCCCTGCGGAGTGACCGAAGTGGAAAAGAAGGCTGTCTGCGATGCGGCTAAAAATGCCGGAGCCAGGGAGGTGTTTTTAATCGAGGAGCCCATGGCTTCCGCCATCGGCGCCAGGCTACCAGTCCAGGACGCAGGAGGCAATTTTATAGTTGATATCGGAGGAGGCACCACCGAAGTGGCGGTTATTTCTTTGGGAGGAATAGTGATAGCCAAGAGCATAAGGGTGGCCGGGGACAAACTCAACGAAGATATAATTCAATTCGTCCAGGACCAGTATAAATTATTAATCGGAGAAAGGACGGCCGAGAATGCCAAGATCAGCATCGGTTCAGCCTATCCTTTGAAAGAAAAAAAACAGATGGCTCTCAGGGGGAGGAATCTTATCACCGGCCTGCCTGAAGAAATTCTGGTTTCCGATGAAGATATCAGAAGGGCTTTGGATAAATCAATAAGGCAGATCGTCACAGAAATAAAAACCGCCATAGAAGAGACTCCGCCCGAACTGCTTTCCGACATAATGGCTCAGGGATCGGGAATCCAGCTGGTCGGAGGAGGATCCCTTTTAAAAGGGCTGAACACCCTGATCCAGAAAGAAACAAAGATTACTACCAAAATCATTGAAGATCCGATGACGGCCATGGTAAGGGGGGCGGGAATGGTTTTGGAAAACCTTGATGAGCTGGAAGAGGTTTTGGTGGAAACGGAATATCTGGAGCCGCCGAAATAAAGATAATCTCAAATTAATCTCGTTCGGCCAGCCAGACTTTTAGATCCCATATAATATGATTTCCAAGCAAGAAGTCCAACATATTGCGAAACTCGCTCGGCTGAGCATGACCGAAGAAGAGGAGGAAAAATTCGCAAAAGAACTTTCCTCGATTTTGGATTACGTTGAAAAATTAAAAAAAGCAGACGTATCGGAAGTAGAAGCGATAAGCCATCCTTTTGAAATAGAAAACGTCGTCAGAAAGGACGAAGAAAGGAGCGACAAGAAGAAATCGGACAATAAAAGGTTGGTGGAAATGGCTCCGGAAAATAAAGACGGATACGTCAAAGTAAAATCAATTTTTTAATGAATATCCTTGAACTTACTATCAGCCAGATTAATCAAGGTTTGAAGAAAAAAGAATTTTCTGCCGTTGATCTCTGCAAAGCCCATCTTAAAGAGGTAAGGGAAAGGGATAAAGAAATATTCTCCTTTTTGAGTTTAAACGAAGACAGCGCTTTATCTCAGGCAAAAGAAGTCGATGATTTAATCAAAGCAGATCAAGAGATCAGCCCGCTGGCCGGTGTTCCTTGCGCCATAAAGGATAATATCTTGATCAAGGATCTTAAATGCACTGCCGGATCAAAAATTCTTGAAAACTATATTGCGCCTTATGACGCTACCGTAATTAAGAAATTAAAAAAACAAAAAGCAATATTTTTGGGAAAAACCAATCTGGATGAATTTGCCATGGGCTCTTCAACCGAGAATTCGGCCTTCGGCCCGACTCATAATCCTAATGACTTGACCAGGGTACCGGGAGGATCTTCAGGGGGGTCGGCGGCCGCCGTGGCCGCGAATATGAGCTGTTACAGCCTGGGTTCTGATACCGGCGGCTCCATCCGGCTACCCGCTTCTTTTTGCGGGGTAATAGGGCTAAAGCCGACCTACGGCTCGGTTTCAAGATACGGACTGATTGCTTTTGCTTCCTCTCTCGACCAGATCGGCCCTTTTGCTAAAACAGTGGAAGATTGCAAGATTGTATTTGATGCGATTAAGGGAGAAGATGAAATGGACAGCACCAGCGTTCCTCTTAAAGATGAGAATTTGAAATTTAAAATTGAAAATTTGAAAATCGGGGTGCCGAAAGAATATTTTGTCAAAGGCATTGATCCCGAGGTTGAAAAAATAATAAAAGGAGCTATAAAAAAATATGAGGAGGCGGGAGCGAAAATAGAAGAGGTAAGCTTGCCCAATACAGAATACGCCCTGCCCGCTTACTACATTATTTCCCCCTCGGAGGCTTCGGCCAATCTGGCGAGATTTGACGGAATAAAATACGGCTATTCGGAAAGCAAGAAAAACAGCTTAATGGACGTTTATTTGGAAAGCAGGGGAAAGGGATTCGGCCCAGAAGTAAGGAGAAGAATCATGATAGGAACCTATGCCTTGTCTTCCGGCTATTACGAAGCCCATTATTTAAGAGCGGAAAAGGTAAGAAATCTGATAAAGAATGATTTTGAAAAGGTTTTTAGCAGAGTAGATGTTTTAATGGCTCCTGTTTCCCCCTTTCTGCCTTTTAAAATAGGGGAAAGAATCCAGGATCCTCTTTCAATGTATCTGGTTGATATTTATACCGTTTCCATCAATCTTGCCGGTTTGCCCGCCCTTTCCTTGCCGGTCGGAAAAGTAGGAAGCCTGCCAATAGGGCTTCAGATCATCGGCAAGCCTTTTCAGGAAGATATGATCCTGGAAACGGCTAGATTTTTTGAAAATAATAAAAAATAAAATTTATGCCAAACATAAGCAATGTAAACATAGGGAATCTGATGGAAAGAATAATAGTATTTATTCTTACCCCCGATCAGCCGTTGTGGGTGCACTCTTTAAGGTTCGGCCTCATAGTAATTTCTTTTATCCTTGTTTTCTACCTTATTTTTCTTCTTAATAAAAATACCTGGCTCAAGCGTCTTATCCTGGAAGACTGGGAGGAATTTTTGACCTGGAAAGCTTTTGGAATAAAAACAGAGGAGAAATCCTGGAGAAGAATAAAAGACAGATTGCTTACCGACCAGGAGCACGAGTATAAAATGGCGGTGATGGAAGCGGACAATATGCTGTCGGATATTATTCATAAAATGGAATACGGAGCAAAAGCGGACGTTGAAACCTTAAACAGTTTGCCGGCGACAGTTTTTCTAAATATTGAAGAAGTAAAATGGGCCCATAGCCTTAACGAAAGCATTGCCCATGATCCTGATTTTCGCTTAAGCACTGAAGATGCGAGAAAAGCCTTAGATGCTTACGAAAAGTTTTTTATTGATGCGGAAATTTTGTAGCTTTCTTTTTTAAATAATCTTTACTTTTTTTAAAAAAAAGGTAGAATTGTAGCACGAGACATTTATCGTCTCACATCGCGGTGTGGAGGAGTAGTACCTTGCGAGGCCCATAACCTCGAGACCCTGGTGCAATTCCAGGCACCGCAACATTTTACGCCTCCTTTAAAGGGGGCGCGCCGGCGTAGCTCAGTGGTAAGAGCAGATGCTTCATAAGCATAAGGTCGCTGGTTCGATTCCAGCCGTCGGCATAAATATGGACCCATAGTGTAGCCCGGTCTAACACGCTTCCTTGTCACGGAAGAGATCAGGGGTTCAAATCCCCTTGGGTCCGCCCCGAGTATTTTTTATCGAGAGACCGAGAGGTATCAAAAAATACGTAATTTATTAATTATGTATTTTTTTATTTTCAAATTACTATTTAACTCTCTTGACCCTAGTTTAATAGTAAAATTAAAAAAGCCGATAAAAATCAGCTTTATTAAATATTTAGAAATTTAAATAATTTGTATAAATTATTTTTATTTAAATATCCAATTTTTTTTATTTTCACTCCCGAATCTTTTTCCATTTCAAAAAAATCTTCGATCCTTTTCGTTGTTACTTGATTATCAAGAATAAAAATATTTTCTAGCTTGGATTCTCCAAGTCCATTTAAAGCGGAATACAAAATATATTTAACGTCCCAATCAGTTTCTCGAAAAGAATAACCGATAAAAATTATAATATTCGCTTCGCTTATGGCTTGGTGGGTGCGCCGACCTATTGAATCAAAATAATTAAGATAAGCTTTTTTGTAAATAGACGGCGCGATGAATATTCGTCTTAAGTTCGACGGTAGAACATGATACGAAGAACAATTTTGACAATCTATTATTTTCACCATTTCTTTTTCTAGTTTTCCCGAGGCAAACATTACATGATTGGGATAATAATAGTAACGATGGCAATATAGTCTTTTACACGCGGGACAAAAGCTCCAATTAAGCGAGCCATGCGGTTTCAATACAGAAAATGTTTTGATAGGTTCATTTAAAAAAATTGTATCTTTATAATCATAATCTTTTGCATCGTGGTCGTAATCAAATAAAATTCCATAATTAACACCCACCTTAAGATTTCTAATTATGTTCTCTAGGCCTACGTCCCAGTTTAAATTAATAAATGTTACTTGCTTAAAGCACAATAATTTATTAATAAGAAGCGTATAAGTACGGACACCACTTTCTTTTAGCTTTACCCGGCTAAATTGATCTAAAATTAGATTCTGCAAGTTTTCTAAATTTGCACTTGGTATGTCTTCATAAACAACATTTATGTCTTTGTTCCGTATCCCAGCCTCTAAATAAGTAAAAATTTGTTCTATATTATCTCCAAGCCTTAGTCGAAGCCTATTTATCAAACATATATCAAAATCATCACAGCCATCATTTAAAAAATTCCAAATTTCTGATTGCAAAGGAAAGCCAAGAATTTTTGAAGCACCCGCTCCAAGAATAACAACAATTGATCTTTCATCCTTTTTCATTTCAATCCCCCTTAACTTTTTAAAGTTCTATTGTGATAAATTATAATATATTAAAATAAAAAATTTATCAACTTTTTCATTTTAGCCTAAAGAGCCCCGATTCCGAGGGACAGCCACTGGTATTTTTTACCGAGCAAGACTCGACTGCATTAAAACATCACCCCCCAAAGGTGATTTTTTTGATATTGCGCTTATTTGTTGAATTAATAATATTTTACTTGACTTTCATTTTTGATGGGTCATATTATTAACACATGAGTAAACTTTGGACTATTCCAGCAGCTACAATATATATTTACGCCCTTACTATTTTAACTCAGTATGGTGCCACTTCGTATTTTAATATACCTGCAAACTTTATTAGTATCTCCCCAACAGAGAACACTATTTATGCATATAATTTATTTAAACTTGCTCTAGAGTTTATACCCTTAATTAAATGGTGGGAGTGGGTTATTGTTGTAATAGTTTTCTGCTTTGCCCTTTTCTATTTTCGCATTTTAGGAAAAATTTTAATTTCAACAATTACCATCCTTTTAATTTTGTTCCTCTATAATGCTGTTAATTTTGGGGAATTTTTAGCAGAAAATCAAACTAATTTTCTTACTCTATCCCCTGAATGTTCCTCATTAGGCAAGGGCGAAACATATATAATACCGGTTATTGATAACGGCAAGGCAATTTTAATTCCTATTGATGAAAATTCCAAGAAAATCGGGAATAGTTTTTTGGTTAAAGATGTAGCTGAATTATCTTGCAAGTTAGAGCATCGGGAAATAGGAAAATTAAGAAAAGAGGATACGAAATAAATGAAGATTTATTAAAATTGATTTAAGAAATATGGAGAAGAAACTAGAAGAGGTTAATAAGAAATGTGAGGAGATTGAAAAGAATCTTATCTTACTGGAAGATAGGCTCCCTAAATTACATCTTTACATACAGAGCTTGGGAGAAGGGATTAATGCGGTGAATATTAGTTTCCAGAGGGTAAATGAGGGAATTGAAAAGCGTCAATTTTTAATGGACCTCCAGTGCCATCAAGGAACATTCAGTGGCTTAATACATGAAGAATACCACTCTGTTACAGAGCAATTAAGCGTGGAATTTGATATTTACTTATCGTCGATTAAGACAATGCTTAATCGGTTACCCAACCTCATTCAAGAAATTATTTTAGATCACAGAGAAAAAAGAGACATAGTTTTTAAGAGTTTTGGGCCGTTCATTAAATCTCTTGAGAAAAAAGAATTTACCAAAGATTCCTTAAGAAATTTAAAAGATGTTTTATTGGAATATGGCAAAAAGATTGACCAAATTAATGACTATAGGGACAAGAAGATCGAACATGTTCACAAGCCATCTCTTTCTGGCTTAATTTCTGACAATAAAGGGGCAAGGAGATATCATCTTAAACCTGCTTTCCCTAAAGATTCAAAAGAAGAAAGCATTGAGGCATTTAAGAAAAAAATTGAACTTTTGCCAAGAGGAAAAAGAACAGTTGCAGTTAAGGTGGAACTAGAAGGCGGTGGACACATTGATTATGTGCACATGCAAAGCGATAGAAAAATAGGAGAACCTATTCGCGCTGGCGATAAGGTCGGCTATATTTCTGATGGAAATAATGGACATTTTAAAAAATATGGACCTCATGGCCATATTTTTACTCACCCCAAGGAAAAAGAGATCAATTTTTTTCACCCTGAGGCTAGCTATGAGTCTCCAAGTGCATACGAATCCCTAACTCTATTAACAAATTTTTTAAATAAAACCATTAAATTAATAGTAAGCCATGTCGAAAAAATCCTTTGAATCTTTAATTAATTAAGCAGGGATAATGCTTTTAAAATGAGACACGCCAAAATATTCCCTTTCTGTGTCTCATTTGTCTCATTTCAGCTTAAAGAGCCCTGACCCCGAGGCATCAGGCGAGACACTCGAAAAGCACCTAATTTTCCCTTAAAGTGGTGGTACCAGACCGAGAGACACCGCCCAAAGATTATTTTATCGAGTAAGACCCGATTGCATTAAAACATCACCCAGCAAGGTGATTTTTTGATAATGCACTTACTTGTTGAACTAACTAAACCTTGATTTGACAAAATTATTTTTAAGATTTATAATATAAACATCTTCATGGAGGTGAAGATTTGACAAAATGGCAGCCAACTATTGGCGTTTTCGCTGGGATCTTTAATGAACATGGAGAATTGCTCATTAAAAGGCGAGTATTTGAAGAAAAAACATTTGTCGGCGATTGGGATTTGCCTGGCGGAGCCATAGAAGCCGAAGCTGCGGCAAAGGCAATTGACGAAGGTCTTATTGGACAGGAACTGGCGCGTGAAGTAGAAGAGGAAACAGGTATTAAATTACTCGCTCTTCAGCGTATGCCGGCAATGTATCCGGCCGTTGTTGCGAGCGGAAAAGATTTGGCGGTCGCGATAATTATCGGGGTTGTGAAAAGCAAACCGGCAATGGGCCAATATGCCTATGTTTCTCCTAACGAATTATGGATGATCAGCCGCCGATCAGAGGGGAATCGCCTCGTGAGCGGCTGGGGAAAAAGAATGTGCCGGCTGTGTCTGCGGATATTCGCTTCGCGCGATTGTCCAAATGGTGCCTATAGGAACCAAGCAGCAAGAATGCTGAAAGACATTCAAGAGGGGGTAGAGTAAAAAAACTTGAACCCTTTTTCTTTTTGGGCCACAAAAAGATCCCTTTATAGCATCTCATTTGTCTCATTTTAGCTTAAAAACCTGAAAAAATGAGACACGGCTTTATTCACTTTAATACCGTATTATTTGCCATATTTTGACCATATTTTGCTTGCCTCAAAGCGACCCGTCCGCGTCTGGAGGATCCTCGGATTTCCCTATCAAAAGATGGTTCTGAATTCGTACGGGGAGCAAATAATCCTGAGATTGATTTCTCGGGTTTGACTTTTAATAAGATTTGATAAATTTATTGTTGGAGGTGTTCATAATGGACACCAAAGGAGAAGAGAAAAAAGAACAACTGTTAACAGAATCAGAATCCAGACTGATAATAAGATATATCGAGCTTCGAAAAACACTGGGCCACATGGAAGCTATTTTAAAGATAGCCCAGGAAGAGAGAAAGAGGCTTGGTGATACTGAAAGTGCGATAGCGAAAATTGCGGAAAAAATTTTCGCAGCGTATCTTCAAAAAACGATGGAAGAAAGCACCTTTTAAAGCACAGGCACCAGGGGGCGACTTAATAAGCGGTGAGATAATATCAAGTCGCCTTTTTGTTTTTCTACAATTAAGATAAAATAGAATAATGCCTAAAATAAATTTTGAAAATCGTATTTTACTCAGTATTACCGGTGGAAAAGAAGACTGGAGAGAAAAATTGGAAAAGTTGAATGAGTTGAAAATTAAAAGAGCAGCCTTGTTTTTGGAGGGATTTGACCAGGCCGAAAGAAAGAAAATCTACCGAGCCCTTTTGGGCTCTACTTTAAAAGAAATACCTCTTTGCCATGTAAGGAATGACATGGAAGTAGAAGAATTTGTTTTTTTGGAAAATAAATTCAAGACCAAATATTTTACAATCCATGAGAGTGGTTTCGGTTTCTTAGATAAATGGCCGGGATTTAAGAAAAAACTCTATCTGGAAATGAATGTTGATGATTATATTGCTCCGAAGGTAAGAGTTGAAGATATTGGAGGATTCTGCGTTGATCTGTCCCACCTCAAGATGGCCCTAACCTCCTGGACCAAAGATTTTGATTATACCTATTTAAGAAAAAATAAGGTTAAATTCGACTGCAACCATTTGAATGGTTACGATCATAAAAAAAATTACGACATGCACACGGTGAAGAGATTAAAAGACTTCGATTATTTAAAAACCCTTCCCAAATTCATTTTTTCAAAAGTTATTGCCCTAGAAACGTATAACCCAATAGACGAGCAGATAAAATTTAAAAATTACTTAAAAAAACTGCTTAGAAATTATTTCAATTAGTTCTTTAGAAGTGGGGGCTATGGTGTCTTATTTGTCTCATTTTAACCTAAAGAGCTCCGACCCCGAGGCCTCGCGCGAGACGCTTGAAAAGAGCCCAGTTTTCCCTTAAAGTAGTGGTACCAGACCCGAATACACCGCTTCCATTCCTGTTTTAGTTTTATACTTCTTGCTCTATTGTTCTTTTTAGAAAGAAAAGAATTGACTAAATGTAGATAAGAAAAGATAAAAATAGAGTATTATTAAAATATTTAATTAATCTTAATTTTATGCTTTCAAAAAAAAGTTATTATCTCTTAGCATTTTTATTATTATTAGTCCTTTCATTAGTTGGTTTTTATTTTTTTAATTCCACCAAGCCCACAGCTTCAATTACCTCTCCTTTAAATAATTTTTCTGTTTCAGACATAGTTTCTGTTAATATTTCAGCCGCAGCTACTACGGGAGTTGTTAAGACAGAATTGTACATTGATAACCTACTGATTGGGACAGCTAACACAACACCATACGTTTTTAGCTGGGATACTAACGAGACCTCAGATGGCCCCCATGTTCTAGGGGGTAAGGTATATGATTCAGCAGGAAACATTGGGACCTCAGCCGTTATAACTATAAAAGTAGACAACACCGTACCTACGGTTTCGATAACTAGCCCAACAGAAGGCGCTTCTGTTTCTAAAGAATCGACAGTAACCATAACAGCCAGCGCTTCTGATAATATTTCTATTAACAAGGTGGAATTTTATGTCAACAGCAAACTGCAATGCACCGATACTGCTCTGGATTATAGCTGTAGCTGGCTGGTCCCCAATGCTCCCCGTAAAACTTATCAGCTTCAAATAAAAGCCTACGATCTCGCAGGCAATATAGGCTCTTCGCAGGTAGTGACAGTAACTTCTAAATAGCTATTGACAGAATTTATTATTTATGCCATAATTTAAACATAAAGGAGGAACAACATGAAAAAAAAGGTTGGTATAGTATTACTAGCTTTAGCAGTATCGTTAATGATGCTGCCAGCAACTTCCGCTTTAGCGGGAAAAGAATCGCAAGCAGGAGATCTCCTAATTTCCTCGGCCGAATCGAATCCAGATGGCGTTTTCTCAGCAACTGGATTTGCCGGAAAAGGAGCCATTGAAAACGGAATGAATCTGGCTGTTACACTTGATTTTATCGGGATAATTACCTGTTCGGATCATGTAATCATCGTGAGACCTTACAGATATTATCATGATGCCGTCTTGACCCCCCGGGCAAACAGTCAAGGCAAGGTAACTGGCTATCTTTGGTCTGTGGAGGACACGATCTTTACGATTCCAGGGATCTGTGAAGAGGGGACTACCTACGACCTATCTTGGTCGGTCACCCATATTAGAGCAGAACTGACTAGCAAGGATGGAGTAGTGGTGAAGGAGTCAGACTTACCTCTCCCGTATTCTCCTTTCTAAATGCTTCTTCCAAAAAGAAAAATCATCGATAATCGGTGATTTTTTATTTCTTAAGTTATTCCAATATTGCCTTTATATCTTCTAGCGGCAAAGAAATGAAATAGCTCTTTTTTTCAGTAATAGCTTCTTCTTTTGAGGGTTTTTGAATAATTCTATATTGATCTCATTCTTACGAACCTTTCACAATCCTGTACCCGCCTCTGGACTTGCAAGCCCTTGCTATCTTCTTTTGGCGTTTTATAATATAGTAATGTAATAATAAACTAATATTATATTAAGAAATATGCCCAAAAATAAAACCTCACTAATCATAGTAGCTATTTTAATATTATTTATGGCCTTGGGAGGATTTTTTTATTTTGGAACTGCATCATTAGCATCCTTTTTCGGCAGTCAAACCATCCAGTTTGTATTCGTTCCAACAACAACTACTCAATCAACAATTGATTATGATGATAACGCATTAATCGCTTTGGGATTGCGTAAATTATCGAGCGATGAATTTGCAGTAATTACAACAAAAACCGGAAAAAAGAGCGGGTCCCTGCGGAAAGCGTCACTTATGCTAAGCACCGGTCAGATCTACACAGTTGAATCGGACCAAACAACGGATGTCTCAGTTATTGAAAGCAAAGACAATCTGCCAGTATATATTCCCAATAATAGTCTCGATGTAAGCATCCATACATATGACGAATTGGACGATCGGAGCAGCAAAGTTGACCAAGGCATAACCCGAAAGCTAAAAAAACAGAATCTTGTTCCGGTTATAGTTCAAATGAACTTGCCGTTCGGGAAATATTACGAGAAGGGGGACTCTTTAGACCGGATTAATTACAAAAAAGGGCAGTTTAACAGCGCTAAAATTAAAATAACTCCGTTACTTAGGGGCAACTCCAAAATAAAACGTGATCTCCAGATAATAAACAGTATTTCTGTAGATGTTGACGAGTCATCGTTAAATGCCTTGACTCAAAGCCCTCTGGTTAAAAAAATAGAACTCGATCGGGAAGTGAAAGCGCTTTTGGACACGTCACTGGGTGATATTTATGCTAAAGAAGTCTGGCAGCTTTTTGACGCCCAAAATAATAATATAACTGGCAAAGGTCAAATAATTGCGGTTATTGACACAGGAGTAGATTATCATCAGCCCGCTTTTGGGTCTTGTGTTAGCATGGGACCTACTTGCAAGGTCATAGGAGGCTACGATTTTGTTAATAAAGATAATGACCCGATGGATGACCAAGGTCACGGAACACATGTGGCTGCAACTGCGGCAGGGAAGGATATGTCTGGCGCCACACAACTATATGGTGTAGCTCCTGATGCTAATATTATTGCTTATAAGGTCTTGGGCGCAGAGGGGTCTGGATACGGTACTGATATTATCGCCGCAATAAATGCGGCAAGCGACCCTAATGGCGATGGTAATTCTTCAGATCATGTTAGCGTGGGGACAATGAGCTTAGGCGGATCAGGAAGCCCTGATGATCCTATGGCTTTAGCTGTGGATAATTCAAGCGCAGTCGGCGTAACCTGGACCATAGCAGCTGGAAACTCTGGTGGAGTTTCTACAATAGGTTCTCCTGGAACTGCCAGAACAGCCATTACCGTGGCAGCGGCTTGTAAAAGTTCTCAGATTGGGGCGAACAGCTACTGCTCAAATCCGATTGCTTCTTTTTCTTCGCGTGGGCCGCTTATCTGGAACGGAGTTGATATACAGAAACCAGATATAGCTGCGCCAGGTGTTTATATCTGTGCTGCTCGTTGGGACAGCGCATTTTCTTCTGCTCCAACATGCTTTGATAGCTCTCATATAAGAATATCCGGAACCAGCATGGCTACTCCGCATGTGGCTGGTGCCGTAGCCCTCGTAAGACAGGCTCATCCAGAATATACTCCAGCACAGGTGAAGCAACTCCTTAAACAAAATGCACGCGATCTTGGCGGCGGTATGACTTACAATGACCAGGGTGCAGGAGAAATTAATTTAAAGGCGGTGATTCCATTCAGTACTCAGGTAAACTCTTTTCCTTCCTTTTGGAACATTACCTCTGATCCTACCCAAAAAACGAATACGAATAGCCAAACTTTCAGCATTACTTCAAAGAACAGCTCTATAACAAATCTCAACGTGAGCTTTAATCTGAGTATTCCTGGCATAACTACATCTCTTTCTAAAACTGTTTTATCTGTGGCAAATTTGTCCACAGATTCATTTAGCGCGACTATAAATATTGATAATGACCAAGTTCAGGCAGGTTCTTACATCGGAAGCATTGTTTTATCTGACAGTTCGGGAACCAAGGGTATTATATATATAAACGTTTCCGTGAAAACAACATTTAGCGTAACTCCCTTATCTCAGGTTGACTATGGAATAGATGCTCCGGATTTGTCTTCTTGGACATCTGAGTCTAAAACATTCACAATAACTAATTTGCGGAAAGACGCTCCTCAAACATTTAACCTGAATTCATCAGCGTTTGCATCGGGAATTACTTATCAGATTTCTCCAGCCACCATCACCATTCCCAGCGGATCTTCTGCTACTTTTGCAACTAATTTTGTCGTAAACAATGCGAGCGTGAAAAACGGAACTTATTCAGGAACAGTAACAATAAAGAGTTCGACAAGTCAGATTTCCGTTCCAATACAATTTCTAAAGTATTATAAGCTTATTATTCAAGAACTGACTAACCCCTCCGAACTTAATTATGCTCGGGGTTATTTAATCGGGCCAAGCGGCACGATAGATTTAGGGTACGGAAGTCCGAAAATAGTATATTTGAGTCAGACTGGAACATATACTCTTATTTTGAATTACAATTCGACTTTTGATATGGATACGGGAGTTATCTTAAACTATCGGGCACTAAACGAGAATGTTCAGGTGGTATCAGGTGTCAATACCGTAAACGTAAGCCGTAGCGATGCGAAAAATAAAGTGAAAATGGTAGCTACTGATCCTAGCGGGGTCACCCATGATAAACTACAGAGTTGGGGGCGGTGGTTTCGGGGCCCCGGTCTTTTCGAGTCAAGTGTAGGATTTTGTTGGGGTAGTCCTAATCAATGTGATATATCTACTTATTATTATTCAAACATCAGCACTAAATGGCAGGTGGAAGAATTTTACACCACACCATCTTTCCAGGCAGAGAAAAATGTTGCTTTTTACGGGACAAATTTATCCGGACTCAGTGGCGACCTAACCGTAACTAATAATGCCAGTGATTTTCCTTCTCCAATAGTGCTCCAACTTGATACCGACGAGCAGAGTGGAAATTTGCTGCCTCTTATAATGGGCCCTGGTGGTGCAGCTTCTGAGGCCAGCAAAGTACTTCCTGTGCCAATAACACAAAACCTTTATTCACTACTTCCCAACGATTCGCAGCACTATTACTATTACAACGATTCAATCTCATCTCAAAACGTTGTAACGCCAGATTTTACATTGGAGCCGCTTCAACCTTACTCTTGGCTTAATATGTTCAACGATTCGTCTGTGCCTGCAAGAATCCCATATCCAAATCTTTCTACAAATAAAATTTATAGTGGTCTAGGTCCTTCATTCTATATCATGAAGATGGCCAATGAGCCAACATCTGTTAAGCTTTTATCATATTATTCTCAGTTTAAAAGTCCTTCTATGTATGGGTTGAATAATGCGTTTGTTAGGCAAGATTATACAAATAAAAATTTTGCCGGTACTACTTACAATGTTTACCAAAACGGGCTATTGGTGGGTTCGGGAATTTTTTCCCGGCTCGTTTACGGTAGTAATCTTTCCTATACTACAACTCTTCCCCAAGCCGGTCTGGCAGAATTACGGGTTGATAATTTCAGTTATATGGACCATGGGGTAAGTTTGGTCGGAAAGGTTGACGCTAATTTTAATACATCGCTTGCTGATCCGAATCCGCCGGCCATAAAACGGCTTTACTATTTTTCCGATAATGAAAGAAGCGAGGTTTATGATCCATCGGTTTCTAATCGCTTGGAATTTGAACTCGATCCGATCGGTGGCAGTTTGAATCAAGTCAGCGTCAGTTACTCCCAAGATGGTAGCACTTTCCAACCGGTCACGGTCAGTAACCAGGCTGGCATTGTTTATTCCGCCAATATCCCGAGCGTCTCAGGCGTTTCAATTATATCAATCCGTCTCATGGCTGTGGATAATTCTAATAATTCGCTTTCTTACACTTTCCAGTTGCCTATGGGTAAAGCTCCTGTTCCAGATTCCGACCCAATTTGGCCGTCAATTCCCGTCAACTTGAAAGCCGACTCAATAACTCCAACCTCCGTTAATTTGTCGTGGGCGGCTTCAACTGACAATATCGGTGTTGTTGGTTATAGAATTTATCGCAATGGTGCGTATATTGGGACGTCAGCAGTTAATTCTTATGTCGATTCCGGCTTGGTTATTGTTTCCGGATATAAATATACAGTTGCAGCTTTTGACGCTGCGGGTAATGTTTCGGCTCAATCTTTACCCCTTTCAGTCACGACAACGGGCACCCTTACAAGTCATATTGTCCTCTCAACTAATTCAATTAGTTTCAGTGCTCCCGTAATGATTTCTCCGGCGCAAAAAGGCTTCAGTGTCGAGAATTCCGGCCGAATAATTCTTAATTGGAAAGGGACGACTAATCAAAGCTGGTGCCACATTTTACCTAGTTCCAGCTCAATTAATACTTCGACTTCTCAAATGGTGGGAGTTACTGTTGACGCACAATCTGTAGTAGGTATCTACAATTGTATTATCACCAATTCTGACCCTGCAGCTGATAATAGCCCCCAAGTGGTAAATGTGACTTATCAGGTAGGCAGCAGCACTTCTGATGCCACTCCACCTACGGTATCTATTATCTCTCCAGCTTCGGGTACAACATATACCAGTGCATCCACCGTTACCATCACTGCCCAGGCTACTGATAATGTAGGGGTTGCCAAGGTTGAGTTCTATGACGGAAACGTCTTAAAAAAGACTTCTCTCTCTGCTCCTTATAACCATTCTTGGACATTTTCTTCCACCAATAACGGTACGCACAGCTGGACAGCCAAGGCTTATGATGCCTCAGGGAACAGCGCGGTTTCATCACCGGTGAATTTGATTGTCAACATTTCTGCTATAGACACTACGCCGCCATCAACTTCAATCACTTCTCCATCTAATAACGCTCCTGTTTCAGATATAGTCTCAGTCAATGTTTCAGCTTCAGATAATGTAGGGGTAGCTAAAGTAGAATTATATGCTGATGGCGTATTGATTGGCACCGATACCGTAACGCCGTATGCTTTTAACTGGGACACTAATGTAATTTCTGACGGTTCCCATTTTTTACAAACCAAGGCCTACGACTCAGCTGGTAATATCGGGAGCTCAACTATTATTACCGTGAATGTAGACAACGTTTTACCCACAGTTTCAATTACCAGCCCGACAAATGGCGGCACTGTTTCCAAAAGAACAAACGTCACCATAACAGCCAGCGCTTCCGATAATAATTCTGTTGCCAAGGTGGAATTTTATGTCAACAGCAAATTGCAATGCACCGACACTGCTCCGGACTATAGCTGTAGTTGGCTAGTGCCCAATGCTCCCCGTAAAGCTTATCAGATCCAGGCAAAAGCATATGATTCCGCGGGCAATATAGGTTCTTCACAAGTAGTGACAGTGACCTCTAAATAATGATAATTGAGATTTATGATTTACTAGCGTAAAGTTAGAGTGTTAAGAATTCAAGCCGCCTCATAAAGGGGCGGTTTTTGTGTTCGGATAAAATACTGTTTCATTTGTTATTTTATGTGCTAAAATCCTAAATATACAACTGTCCAAATAACTGCCTATACTTCGGCAGGTCAGTAATATTTGGAATTGCAGGATTAGAGGCATAAATATAAACCCATAGAGTAGCCTGGTCTGACACGCTTTCTTGTCACGGAAGAGATCAGGGGTTCAAATCCCCTTGGGTCCGCCCAAAGCCTTTTTTATCGAGAGACCGAGAGGCTTATTTTTTAGATAGTTCGAGTTCTGTCCGCGGAGCAGATGAATCCTGTGAAACCGACCCGTCCCCGTCAAGAACGGAGCGTCAATAGATATGTGAAGAACCGCCTTCTTATTAGGGCGGTTTTTTGGTATTATAAAAAAATATTAAATAAAATATAATATAAACATGGAAGAACAAAAATTATCAAGCGGCTCAAAACTCAAGAAAATTTTATCTTCTAA
>Ga0315275_10000999_pt1 | contig 24308 bp, 43 predicted proteins | sample YL17G03_0_MG_FD_205557 | JGI IMG/M metagenome (GOLD analysis project Ga0315275, IMG submission 205557) | Sediment microbial communities from Yellowstone Lake, YNP, Wyoming, USA - YL17G03_0 | ecosystem: Environmental > Aquatic > Freshwater > Lake > Sediment | place: USA: Wyoming | collected...
TAGGCCCAGTGCCACCGAAAAACCCTGTAGACCCAGCAGAACATTTGAGCCCCTCCGCAAACGGTTTGCAGAGGCCGACGGATCAGCCGTCAGACGCTACTTCGCCGCCTGTTGGGCCATCGTGGTGATCTCCTGGGCGATCTGCACCACCCGGTCCTTCATGGTCCTGACGCTGGGCCTGGACGCCAGGTTGACGTTCTGAGCGATGTGATACGCCACGTGGTCCGGGTTGTCGGAGAGCCACTTCCCGATGGACTGCCTCGACTCCATGGACTCGAACTCGGGGCTGAAGGGGGCGTTCATGCCGCCCCTCCGGAAGACGTCGGTCTGCCGGGCCTTGTCCACGGCCTCCACCCACGCCAGGAGGTTCTGCCTCTCGATGGGGGTGTACCCCTCCTGCCAGTTGGCCGGGGGAGCCGCGAAGGTCTCCACCGCCTCGGGCATCCTCGACAGGGACACCACCGACTTCTCGATGGGCACCTCGTCCTCGGTCACGTCCTCCTGGAAGACCCTCTTCTTGTAGAGGCCGGTCAGGAACTCCTTCCGGATCTCCTTGACCTCTCCGGGGGGCGCGACCTTGCTTCCCTGGCTGATCCACTTGGGGAACAGGGCGTTGGCGAGGTTTGCGACTTCCTTTTCCATCGTCTTGATCTCCTTGGACTTCTCGGAGGATCCATCGAAAGAGAGCCCCTTCTTCGCCTCTCCCTTGGCAGACGCTACGAGGTCGTTCGCCCGTGTGAGGTAGGTTCGGACTCTGGGGATAAACCCTTCTTCCCAGACGTCGGGATGCTCATGCTGGAGTCTACTATCGCCTGGGCCAAAGACATAATCCGCCCTCATCAGAAGGAATCCTACTTCCGACCGCTCCTTCTCGTCGATCCCCGGAGTTCCCTTCAGGCCATCAATGAGGTCCATCACCCTGGCGACGGCCTTGCCTGCCTGCTCCTCCTTCTCCCTAAAGAGAGGGTTATACTTGGCATAGAATTTATCCTGGGATGCCCGGTCATTGGGAATCTTCGGGCGTTCTGCATCCACCTCCCGCTGCACGGCCTCCGCGCCCTTGATCCCCTCGTCGAAGTCTTCCAACGCCCTCGCGGTCACCGCCTTGGCCGATTCCATCGTTCCGGTGGGCTCCTCCCCGGCCCCGCCCCGTCTCGTCTCCCAGCCAAGCTTCGCTCCCTCGCTGGTCCCGGCCTTCGTGACCGGAGCCCTTTCCGAAGCCAGCCTACGGACCTGTTCGTGGAGATCCTGAACAACCGTATGTACCACCTGAGCTACATCGAAGGCGGCCTTGCGCCCCCCCTTCGTGCTCAGATCGCTCCCTTCCAGATTGCGGATACTCTCCTCCGCCTCTACCCTCAACGCATCGACCTTGGACCCCTTTCCATGCGCCGCGTTCCACCCCGCCTTGTCTTCCGCCTCTCTCATCGCAATCTGCACCGAATCCCGCATCTGATTGGCCGTTGATTTCACCCTTTCGGGGGTGATGTCGGAGTGAGCATCGTCTTCCGCAGAGCCTCCCCGCCTGGACTCCCACCCCTTCTTCGCTCCCTCGGAAGTGCCTTCCTTGAGAACGGGAACCTGGGGCCGCGACATGCTCTTGAGCCGTTCGCGCCCGAACTCCGCGAGGTCCGCGTAGGACAGGTACCGGATAGGCCCCTCCACCTTGCGCTTGACGGGATCGGGGACTTCCTTGCCCTTCGCCACGTCGGGATTTTTCCTGCACATTGCGAACGAAACAGCTACGGCCTGGGCTTGCCCCATGCCCTCATTGATGAGGATCGGGATCTTCTTGGAGACACAAGCCTTGACCTCGGGGCTGTCGTCCCCCTCCTTGGCGTGTTCGACCACCGCCGCCATGAGGTCCGCGAGGAACCCGCAGTCCGGGCAGTCCTTGAGGACATCGTACCCGTCCATGGCCCGCAGGATCATCGCGGAGAGGAGATCCTGAATCTTCTCCTCGGGGTAGTTGTCCTGGCCCCCGGTGGGTTGCTCCAGGGACTTGTTGAACAGGCCCGCAATGACCTGGCTGCCGAGGTTTCTCATCGGAGGGTCTCCTTCTACCTGTCCACTTCAACGTAGGTCGGATTCCTTGGAGTTGTGACCGGCATCAGCCGGGGGCCTTCGATCTTCCTGGGGCCGACCCTCATCTGCTTGGGTTGGGGGGGGCCAGGAGGCCTCGGGGGCTTCTTCGTCCCTACCGGCATGACCGCTCGGGCTTCGGCGGGGAGCGGGCGTCGCCGGGGGGTCTCCCGCTCCCCTTCGGTCTCTGCGTCTTCGTCCTCCGTGTCCTTGGACTTCTCCGCTTTGCTTTCCACGACGAACTGCGGGTGGACGGTCCCCGCCGCGCTCTCGACTCTGTAGTGGGGCCAACTCCGACCCGTCTGCGCCTGCCAGGCCCCGATGACATCGTGGCCGGTCTTCTTCTGGAAGTCATCCGAAGCCTTGGTAGCTTCGTTGTACTTCTTGCTGGCCTCTTCGTACTTTACCCTTGCCTCGGGGAGAAGTTTCTTGTCCCGCTTCAACTGAGAAAGTTCAAGGCGGACTTTTTCCTTGCTCGTCCCATCCAAGTCCTGGCTCGCCCGATGAAGTTTCTCCGCGAGTCCCGCGCCTTCCTCGGCCACCTTGTCGGGGACGATGGTCCTCCCCTTGGTGTCCTTCTGGGGGGTCGGGGGCTTCTCAGGCTCCTTGGAGGGCTCCTGAGCAGGCTTCGCCGGTTCCGCTGCGACCACCTGGGGTTTCTCTTCGGAAGGTTGAACAGGCTTCACGGGCTCCTTCTTGGGTGAATCTTCATGATCTATTACAGAAGCTGCTCCATGCTTCTGGGCAAAGGCTTGCACTTTGGGCATCAAAGAAGGAGGAACATTCCGAAATTCAATCAATCCCCCTCCTTTCTTATGCGGGCCAACACTTGCTCGAAATTCACGGAGTTCTCTGTTTGCCTGAAGTGCTACAAAGGCTTTGCCAGCCGCCTTTTCATCGAGAATGTGTACTTCCGTCGTATGGGGGGCTCCAGCCCCCTCGGGGGCCGCTCCTCCCCTTCTACGGGTCTCCCAGCCCAGTTCCGCTCCTTCGCTGGTTCCTTCCTTGGCTACAGGATCTTCCTTCGGGACGATGATCTCGGGCCGCTCGAACGTCGTGCGCTTGGCGGGAATCGGAGGCCGGATGCCGTGGAGGTGCATGGTGTCGGGGAGCATCCTCGCCCGCGCCTCGCCCAGGCGGTTGCTCATGCGCCGGAGGTGATCCTCCAGGGCGTGGGCTTCCTCGGGCTTCCCCTGGTTCTTGAGGTCGCGGATCTGCTCGCGGGCTTCCCCGGTCCCCATCTTGGCTTCTTCGCGGGCCTTGCCGCGCCCTTCGCGGTCCACACCGAATCGCCCGCTCCCGTCCCGTGGCCGTTCGCCGTTCGCCTTGTCCAGGGACGCCCTGAAGTCGATGGCGAACTTCTTGCTAACGTCCGTTTTCATCCGGTGATCTCCTTCAGGGAACCGCCGAAGTCCGTCACGATGGGTCTGCCGTGCCCCGCCTGCCGCGCCTTCATCGTCCGCCAGAGGTCGCCCTCCTTGCCGTCCTTGCGGAAGCGCAGACGAATGATGGTTTTGCAGACATCGTCCGGGCATCCGAAGTACACGTGGATGACCTCGATGATCTCGCCGTTCTTGGCCTTCTCCTTGAACGGACCCAAGTCTGTCTTCGCCCATACCATGGGCTTCTGGCACACCGGGCAAGGAATCTTCTTGCCGCTCACCACTCACCTCCAATTATCTCATGAAAGTGGATCCCGCGCTTCACTTCGCTGGCATCCATCCTCTTCGCCTTGAACACCTCTTGGAAAAACTCCTGAGCCTTCCCCGTGTCGAATGCCTTGCAAGAGAAAACATCCACGAAAGCAACCCCACGCTGAGGGTAAGTATGTATGCTGCAATGGGATGTGGCGATAATCACCACCCCCGTGATCCCCCACTCCGGGTCTGGCTCGGCCAGGTGCTTGAAGACGTAGGGCTTGGTGATCTTCTGCATCCCGATTACGTCGGGCATCCGGTCGAGAAAATCAAACACGACATCCAGGCTCGCCAGCCGCTCCTTCTCACACCCGTAGGCGTCGATGGTGAGATGAGGGCCATAAGGCTGCCCGTTCGGCGTGTCTTCCATCAGGGGCTCCTCCTCACTCCGCGCTGGTTTTTTCCGCCTTGATCCGTCGTATGGTGTTCCTGGCCGACTCCACTTCCGGCTTCTCGAACCCCTCGAAGTCGAACGGTTCCGCGAGGAGGTCCGCAAGTTTCTTGGCCTCACCCAGGATCTCTTTCACGTCGGTCGCGTCCAGGGTGCCCACCCCGAAGTTCCCGAACGTCTGAGCCAGGAGGCGGTCTGCCGTCTCGCGGTCTTCCGGGGAGAGGCGGTCATGCTTGAGGGCGTTGTACTGCTCCTCGGTCACATGGGCCTTCATCTCTTTCGGCATGGGCATCGGTCACCTCTCGGCAGACGCCGCCAGGCAGGCGGACTGCTTCCAGTGCTTCATGGCCTGGGTTCCTGAGAGTTCCTCGAACCGGCTCTGGCCCTCGTTGAGTTGGGCCTTGGCCTCCTTCGCCGCGTTCTTGACGTACCAGCGCCCGCCCTTGGACATGGCGGAGGTCTTGTCCGCAACGCGCTCGTCCATCTCCCCTGTCCGGATGCTTGTGGACGCGAGGAAGTGCAGGGTCGCCATCTGCCCGGCCTTCGAGAAGCCCTCCTTCTTCATCACGGTGACGGGGTTCTCGCCCTCCTTGATGCGGTCCACGGCCTTGAGGATCGTCTTGTCGTCCTCCAGGGTGAAAGAGTACCCGGACCTCCGGATGTCCCTGGCCGCTCTCTCAACCATGTCCACGGACTGCTTGTTGACCGGGATGTCCACGCTCTTGTCCCCGACCGCCACGGAGAGGGTGTCACCCCGGACGATTGGCTTCTTCGCGATCTCCGTCAACCCCTGGTCCTCGGTCATCTTCATGTACCGCATCTTGGACCGCAGGGAATGGAGTTCGTCGTGGTCGAGTTCCAGGGTCTTGTCGCCCACCCGGATGTTGACCTTGCCCGGCTTCTGCCGTCCCCTGGAGTCCACGGCTCCGTTGACCTCGAAATGCTGGTCGGACTTGGTGGTCTTGATCGCCAGCTCGACGTGGGGCGACCGGCTCCTCCGCAGTTCGCCCCTGCCCGACCACTTGAAATGCTGCTCCGCGTCCTCGGCTTCCGCCCGTCCCACGGCGAGCCCGCCAGGTTCCGATCCGCCAACCCGTTCCGACCGGCCTGAATGCCCGTAGTGACCTGAACCTGGGCCGCCACGGAGGATCTCCTCGGTGACGTCCCCCACCGGGGCCTTCTCCAGGGCCTTCCCCAACCCGTTGAGGAGCTTGGCGCTGTACGTCGTCTTCATACCGGCCTCACTTTCCCTTGGCCGCGTCTTCCATCTTGTCGAGACGGGTGTAGTAGTCCTTGAACTCGCGGAGATGGGCCTTGGCGATCCATTCCGCGAACTCGTCGAGGGTCATGGTGAGTCCAGGGTAAAGTTGCTTGAAGTGATTGTAAAGGTCCGCATGCTCCCGTTCGATCTCGATACCCCTGGCGAGCTCGGCGGGATCGTACTCCAGCTTCGTTTTCCCGTAGGGGGGTACGTTCCCCCGGTCGTCGATGTCGTACTTCCCTACGGGGATCTTCGGTCGCTCCTTCATCCTATACTCTCTCTCTTGTAGGTCAAAACCATCTCCTTGGAAACCCGTTGGAGAAGCTCATGACTCTGCTCTACCCACGCCTTGTTATCCCGAACAGGATCACGACGGTCATCCGGTAGAAAACCCGGATCGAACTTTGGCATCAAGTCGTACTTGGTATCCTCATACACCCTTGCCAGCATGCCTGTCCCGCCACTCTGGGCCACATCCCACGCCTCGGGCTTTTCGATTGTGTATTTGTAATTTCCACCTACCACAACGGCCCGCGTAAACTGCGGTATCCTTGAAAAAAGAACCAGATCCCCCATAGAGAATGCCCCGCCCTTCGGATGGTTGTGGACAAGGGTATAGCCCTTGCTTTTCTCCATCCCCAGGAAGAGTTCCGTCCCTGGAGCAGAACTCTCACCCCCTTCGGTCAAGCCCACCACGTTTCCAGCATCATTTTCGACGGCGAACACATACTCCACCCCGCTCCGCTCCGACGCTTCCAGAATCCTTTTACCGAACGTAGAGATGGCGGCTTCCGCTTTTGGAGATACCGCTACCATCTGTTTGCTCGGAGGAGGAGTAATTTCAAGCCCGCTGGCGACTACCGTACCACGATTATGCCTCTCGATAACCTTGTCGGCTTCTGCCATCGTCCCAGGGGGCTTGGTCCTGCTACTGAAAATCCGCTCAACTTCCTCCCTGGCAATAGGAACAGCCGCAACCCCCGCAGCAACAGCCTCTCCCTTCGGGGCGAACCGCCCTCCAGGACCTCTCGGATGAGCCTTCTCCTCGAACTCAGCCTTGGTCAAGGTGTCGAAAAGACGACCAGCAAACTTCTCGCTAAACAGTGTTCGCATGTTTACCCCAACCCCACCATCACCGACGTCCTCATCCCTCCGATGAGGACTTCTGCAACTACTTCGTTCGTGGCGGCGGCCTTCAAGCCCAGGATTCCGTCGTAGTCCCCCGCCCCGATGAATCGGACCCTCGCGGGCTTCGCCGTCAGCCTCGGCTTGTACTCCGCCGGGAGATTCTCCGCCGCCTTCTTGATGACCTCGGCGTCGGCGGCAGACATGGCTGCCAGCCGGAACGAGGGCTTGTCCAGGAGGCTCGTGGCCCCGCCCAGCCCCGCGTCGAGGAAGTGCTGGACGACCGCTCCCCGAACCCGGTCGTCCATCTTCTCGGGATCAAGGTCCAGGTGGAAGATCGCGCCTTCCGCGTCGGGGTCATAGACAGCGACCAGGACGGCCATCTGATCGAACCGTTTGCCCAGGCTCGCGGCCTGCCGGATGATGTCGTCCTCGTTCCCCTCCACGGATACCGCAAACGAAGGTTCCTTCATCGGGACCTTCTTCCCGTCCCGCTCCTCGTACCAGGCTCCGAATGCCTCCGACCGTTCCCGAACCTTCGTCGGCATCCCCTCCTCCATTTCCAGGGGGTCTCCTGCCCTCCCCAACGCCCCTCTCAACGCAATAACTTTAGCGTTTTCCTTGTGAAGCCGCCTAATCTCGCCCACATCTTCCGTACTGAAGTTCCGAAGCGCCGCAACGAACACCTCGCCCGCAATCTCCGACCCTCCGCTCCCCTCCTTGGGCGCGAACTGCCCCCCAACATAGCGGGGATGCGCTTCTTCCTCCCACTGTTTCCCCAGCGCCAGCCCCAAACCCTTGGCGAAACGAGCACTTAACCGAGTTCTCATTTCCACCTTTATTATATCAGATTTTTTGCTTTCGTCAAGGTCTTTTCTGACTTTCTACCTCGAAATACTCCACCTTCACGACAGTCCCGGCCTGGGTCCGGTGGATGATCTCCGCCCGCACAGCCTTGTCGGGCGTGGTCCGCTTCCCGTCCCTGTCGTAAAACACAGTTTCCTTGGTCTCGTCGTCCACCCTAAGCCTCCACCGTCTTGGGAACATTGAACTTGCGTCCAAACACGCTCCAGAGCTTCTTGAAAGCCTTGGCGGTCTCGGGCCGCTGCCTCTGGACGATCTCCTTCATGGACTCCCTGCGTCCCTTGGCGTCTGCATGGTACATCAGTATTTCCGTGATCTCCGCAAAGTTCTCGTTCGCGGCACGGGAGATGGAAGACCTGGGACGATACGGTTCTCGGGGGGGCGTGTGACCGAACTTATCGAGGGCCGGAGCGTGTTTGTCCCGTTCGTTCACGATCCGCATGATGTTCGGGTCATCGTTCGGAACAGGCTCCCTGCCAAGCTTCCCCCTAAGATCACTGAACAACTGGTTCAATTCCCCTTGAAGGCGGTCGTAGTTCGTCCTGGCCTCGTCGTACTGCGCTTTGTTCTGCTTGTACTCCTCCTCCCACCTGCCCCACTCCCGAGATTCCATCTTTCCCCGGTACTCCCAGATGTCCGATTTCCAGCCCCGGTCCTTATCCTTCACGTAGGCGTCGGCGTACTCGGTGATCCCCCCCTCTTTCATGGTCGCGTCACCGAAGTCTCTCAGGGCCTTGTGGAGGGTCTGGATCTGCTTCTTTTCCTTGTCAATCTCATCCACCCTCACCTGGAGTTTATCCCATTCCGGGTCGTCGCCCTGCTTGATGGGGCGGTCGTGAGTGTTGTAGAAAACGTCCTCGATCTCCCGCTCCCGCTTGCGGATACCCCTCCATTCCTCGGTGATGGCCTCCCCCCGGTCTTCGTTCTGTGCGACAACGCTGCAAAGAGCCCGGACAGCCATGTGGCCCGCTTCATGGGTCACGACTCCGCGAGTCGCGACGTCGTCCCACAAAAGGATCTCATTGTTTCGGTAATCGGCATGCCCAGCCTTCATGAACTTCGCCCCGCCAACCTCGAAGGACTCCTTCGGGGCGTCCTGGCTGTTGACAATCTTGATCTTGACCCCGTTGGCCTTCATCGCATTCCGAAGTCCTACGGGCAGAGGACCAAGAGCCTTGTGGACGCTCTCCGAAGCCTTGAGGGCCGCATGGGGGGATAGGTCTACGTCCAAGCCGTGCAGGCGTCTCAGACGATTGAGGTCTACCCCAGCATCCTCGCCCACATCCACGGGGCGATCCTCCGCGCCTTCCGCCACGAAAGCGGACCCGCCCCCCGCCGTCCACTTGCCGGAATCGTCCCTGAGCTGGCCGGGATCGAAACTCTTGCCGAAGGAGGCAAGGAGGCGGTTGGAGAACAAGGTGCTGAAAGTCGTCTTCAACCCTGCCTCCGGATGGGCCTTGTCGTCCGCACCACGTACTTCTGCGGATTGGGCCAATCCCCCTCGCCCTTCATGGCCTTCCGTACCGCCGCCGCGAAGGGTCGAGCGTCGAACCCCGCCACTTCCTTCTCGAAGGTGTAGGCGTCAACCTCCTCGGGAAGCTCGTCATGATGCCGGTCGAGGAAGTCCAGGGTGGGCTTGAGGAGACCTTCCGCCTTGAGCAGGCTGTTGACGATGCTCTCTCGGACGTACCAGTCCACCAGCCAGGGCCGCTGGTTGTGCTCCAGGTGCCGGATCTCATGCGCCCCGTTGGACCGGAGGAAGATGAGGGGGGTTATGCGGTCGTCCTGGGCCGCGTAGGTCACGGCCTTGTAGTTGCCGATGACCTCCCCGAACGCGGTCTTGTCGGTGAATGGGAGTATGGTGAGCGTACCCCTCACGTCGCGGTCATCGGCCAAGTCCTGCCACCAGCCGACGATCTCAGGAGGGACGATCACCTGGGTTTGGTTCACCACCTGGAGCCTTCGGCTCGGGTTCTCGCCCACCGCTTTCGCAAACGGTTTGCGCCACAGGTCCAGGAGGTTCCCCCGCGCTGTCCGGTTGGGGTCTTCCATCGTTCCCCTTAGCGGCCTTGGTCATCTCTGCCGCCTTCTGCCTGTACGTAGCCTGCATGACCTTCTCGTTCTTCGTCACCCTGGCCTGGAGGTCGGTCTTGGAGATGATCCCCTTCTCGATGAGAAGTTCGGCCAAGGTGTTGAGAATCACCGCCGTCTTCACTTCCTCCGTGTAGAGCGTGGCGATCTTCGACCCCAGGGCCTCAGCCACCATCATGATGTTCTCCCGCGTGGCCTCGCGGGCGGTCGCGGCTACTTCCTCTTTCGACGGGATCTGGACGACCTTGGGCTGGTTCTGCCTGGCACCGCCGGGCATCTGGATCACCTTCCCCTTCTTGCTCACGATTCCTCCTTGGTCCCGAACTTCCACCCGGGACCCTGTTCGCCCCACTTCATGAGCCCTGATTCCACCAGGGACTTCTCTTCTGCTTCCGCCTGGATGATCCTGTCACCGACCATCACTGCGGCGTCACCCAGGTCTTTCTCCTCAACCACGAGGCGGAGCCCTTGGCCCCGGCCCCGTTCGACGGCCAGAGCCATCGCTGTGTTCACGACATCGACCACGTGCGCCCCGCTCGCACCCCTGCTCGTAAGGGTGTCTGCGATGGTGCGGAGGATGCCGGGGTTGCCCTCGAACACGACCTTCCGCTTCTCCAGGTTCCTCCGGAGGATCTCCTGGGCTTCGTTCGGTCCAGGAGGGCCTACGAAGACCTTGAGATCGAACCGGCCCGGCCTGTTCGTAAGGGCGCAGTCCAGCATCTCGGCGTAGTTGGAGGTGAGGATGGTGATGACGCCCTTGTTCTCCACCACGCCGTCCAGCACGTTCAGGAGCTCGCTGAGACGGGGATTCAGGCCCCCGATCCTCCGGTCCAGCCCGAAGCCGTCCGCGTCCTCCATCAGAACGACGGAGGGGGCGAGTTCCCGCGCCTGCTCGTAGATCGGCTCGAAGCCGTTCTCCATGATCTCCTTCACGTTGGCCCAGATGAACGTGCAAGGAAGGTTCTTCGCCAGGGCTCGGGCCACCAGGGTCTTCCCGCACCCAGGGGGGCCTGCCATGATGACGCCACGCTTGGACGGGATGCCGAACTTCTCGTAGTCGGCTGTACGCTCGATCATCTGCTTGACGTTCACGAAGATGTCGCGCTTCGTCTTCTCGGGGAGGATCACGTCGTCGTAGTCCACGCCGGAGAGATCGAGGAACCGCCCGCTGGCGTCGATCTTCTGGCCCCTGTAGAAGTTGTGCTTGGAAACCCACCCATCCACGTCGGAGTAGAACTTCTCCGCGAGTGCCCGGTTCTCCTCCGTGGCGTGGGCCATCACGTTGACGCTTCTCCAGGAGGGTTCCACGGTGACGACGATGGATCCGGTCTTCCCCTTGAGAATCGCCCCCCCTTCCGAAAGGATGGAGCGTTCCTTCTTCAGGCCCACCTCGACCATCTGGAAGATCGGACCCGGCCCGCTGCCGTCCGCCGACCCCTTCCAGTGGGCACTCGGTCCCAGAAGCCTCTCCTTGACCCACCCCGAACCCTTCTCGGTCGTCATGTCCTCGAAGGCGCTCCCCCACAGGGGCCACCGCCAGGAGGAGACGCTCTTGGAGAACTGCCGGTGCTTGGAGGCATCCTTCCCCAGCGTGTCCCGAAGGATCTGTTGCAGCGCCGGGGTTGGGTGGAAGGATTCGGTGAGAATCGCCTGGAGAACCTTGGGATCGTCCAGCGGCATCGGTGCTCCCTCAAAAGTCAAGCCCCATCGTACCCCATCCCCCCCTACTTCTCAATCCCCAGGATCGTTGGACACGGCGGAGGATTGCGTATCCTCCCTCCACTTCTCCCCGTGGAAGGAATCGTACCAGTCCTTGAACCCGTTGGAGATAGTCACGTTTTCGGTACTCCCCATGGTCACGTGGGATGTCCCGCTTTCCCATTTCCTGAAGTCCGTGCCGTTCCAGGGCTGGATGTGAACGGGGGTGTTGGGGGGGACCGAGATTCCGCCCGTTCCGCCGCCCCCGTAGGGCTGGATGAGGGGCATGGGCTGGATATGAACTCCTGGGGAAGAGACCCCATGTTTCTCAATGATCTCCCGGAAATCGAAGGAAGGAGTACGCTCCTTCATCCGGTTGTCGGCCTCCATCAGGACGCCGCAGATGGTCTCCAGGATCTCGATAACCTCCTCCTTGGACCGGTTCTTGAGGAGGGCCATCCAGCAGTCTCGGCAGACCACGTCCACCTTCGCCCCGGCGACATCCTGCTCCGTCTTCTCCTCCGACATCGCGGCCCCCACCTTCAGCTCCTCGATGTTGACGATGGGACGCATCTCGAAGGCACTCTTGCTCTTGCCGCAAACCGGGCACCGCATCATATTCTACCCCTCCTTCTTGTTCCTCAAGGCCGCGATCAGTTTCGAGAAAACCCTCTCCTGCAACTCCCGGCGCATCTTCACGGCCTTCTTGTACTCAGGGTAGACATTATCCGCTGTCTCCCCTTTAGTCTCATCCCATTCCAGGTGGGGCAATGCTACCAGATCATCAACCACCTGATTCAAGAAGCACCGAAGCGTGTCTCTTGCAATGTCCGCCTCCTCTGCGGGGGTCGCATCCTCCCCCAGCATAGGGATGCTATCAGGCACGTTCCACTTGGAGATCGCCAAGTCGGTAATCTTCTTCCCATCATCCAGAAAAATCTTCAGCGACAAGGTTCTCATGGCCGTTCCCCCTCAATCGTGATGGCCGATTGCCAACTGAAGGTGCAGGTCTCCCAGTCGTCCCCGAAGAGGTCTTTCGCCTCGGCCCGGTATCCCTTGAGGTACTCCTCTACGTACTTCTCCCCGTTCTTCTTGACGTACTCCGGGGCTTCCATCGCCGTCCGCTTGTCGAGCCCCCCAATACTGGCGAAAGCGCAGTTCTCGCACCGATCCTGGTAGCAGTCGCTCCGGCCCCGCTTGAATGGGGAGTTTCTATAGAGAATATGTAGGTCAGCGATCTCATCCGTCAAGATGGAAGGGTAGAGCAGGCCCACCATCTGCCTGATGAGATCCTTGCGAATCTTGATCTCATCGAGGATCTCCAGCCCCGTCAATGCGGGCCACAGTGGTCTGGATTTCATGCCCTTCCTTCTGACCTACACGAAGTAGGTCCGCGTCGCCCGGCGTCCCCGGCTCTGGATCTTGCCCGCCCGGACGAAGTACTTGTGGATGGCGTAGCCAAGGCCAGCCCGCCGAACGTGCTTATGGTCGTCCCTCGGGAGCTTGGTGAGGATCTCGGCCATCGTCATGGAGCCGTTCTTCTGCACCATATCCACCGCCCTGGACGCGAGCTGGAAGTAACGCCCCCGCCCGGCAACAACCGGGGGCTCCGGAGTCTTCTCCGGGATGGTGAGTGCGATGTCGATCTTCTTGAAGGCCCCCTTGAGCAAGGCGTACTTCGCCATGAAGTTGTCAGCCTTGAACCCGATCCCGCCAGGATAGAGGGAGCGGATTGCTGTCGCCAGGCGTTCCGCCGCGTTAAGATGCTGCGCCCGCAGAATCGCCATCTGCTTGAGGATGGGGGCCACCCCTGCGTTCATGTCCAGGGACTCATCGACGTTCGTCTTGCTCATGGTTCCTCCCTGTTCACCTCGGGGGATTCGATCTGTTCGGGCGGTTCCCGTTGAACCTCCCGGTCGTGGTTCCCTGGTTGCCCGGCTGCCCGTCCCGGTTGGCTTTCTTAGCAGCTCTGCAATCCTTGCACCGCTTGGGCTGCGTGAATCCCTTGGAAGCGAAGAACTCTTGGTCTTCCGCGTACCATGTGAAATCGGCCCCGCAGTCCACGCACTTCAGCACCAAATCCTTCCTGACCTCGCCCACGGTTTTCCCTCCTCAATCTTCTTTACCTATGGCCGCGACTTCGATCATCTCCCGCACCTCCGGGGAGACGAACACGTTTTCCTTGACGTAGATCCCGTCGAAGCACCCCTCTTCGTCGTTCAAGGTGATCCAGATGTCGGCCTGCCGCTGTCGCCTCCCCGTTGCATGAACGTGCGCCTGGAGGAGCCTCCCAGCCAGGATTATCCCCCCAACAATCTCCTTCTCCTTGGCTCCGCAGAGAATCCCTATCAATTCAAGAAAATCTGAAGCCATGTCGGGTGGTTCCCAACTGGCAAGGATGTCTCCCCCCATGAGGATCGGCCCCGTCGCTTCGTAGGAATCATCTTCATCGCCCTTCCCGTCCCACTCGGAGTTGGGCTTACGCCAGCCGTTCAAGATAAGGTTATTTTCCATCTCTCGGCCACCACCCAACGTCTTGAACTCCCAAACGATGGGGCATGACTCCCCCGTTCCGGTCGTGTCTCATCATCATGTATCGTTCGGCGTCCTGTTCCGTTAGACACGTCGCCCAAATGTCGGTCAAATCCGGAGTGACTCCCCTCAATCCACAAAGCCACGGGCCGTCCGTCCGCGCTTCCTGCTCCCGCATCCATGCACGGTCAGCCGCCTCCTGGGCTTCCCACTCCAGTTGGGCTTTGCACTTGTACCCCACGGTCAATCCTCCGGGCTGCCTGCCTTCTTTTTAGCCGCCTCCGTGAACTTCTTCCGCACCTCGTCGATGTCAAGGATGACCACCGGCGCTCCGGCTTTCCTCGCGGCATCCTCGATCTGCTTCACTTTCTCCTCGCTCCCCCACCAGGACTCACAGCCGTACACCACCTTGCCGTTGTCGAGCCTGAGCCTGGGGTTGGTAGCCTTCACCTCCCGGTCCACCTCGGCCATCCAGCCGACCGCTTCCTCCGGTACGAAGTCTCCCTCGTACACCCCGTACCCGAAGATGTAAAGGGTGCCCTGGGGGCCTTTGTCCTGATGCGAAGCTACCCCTACTCTATCCCCTACTTTTCTTGGCATCTTCCTCCCCCATTCGTTCCCCTACGGCTTTCGCCTGGGTTAGATCCGCTACCGTGGCCTTCCCGTTCTCGCCCACCATGAGCATGACCGTGGCGATGCTTTCCTTTAGTTTGGCGGACTCACCCTTGAGGTGTTCGTTGTCAGCCAGCAGAGTATCCCTTAACCTCATCACATCGTTGAGGCGCTTCTGGAGGCTTTCGGAGGTCGCCTTCTCCTGCTCCGCGTGGTTCTTCAACTTCTTCTCCGTCTCCTCCCACTCCCGCTTGGCCCTATCAAAGTTCGACGAGATGAGTGCTGCCTCAACCTTCGCCCGCTCCTTCTCCGCGAAGAGGTCCGCCTGCTCCCTGGAGCCGGGAAGCCCGATGAGGAATTCAATGGTCTTTTGCTGCCCGTACCCTTGCTGACCGTTATTCAAGTACACCTGCATCGGGTTCTCAGTCTCTAATACGGCGATTACTACCCACCCGAATTCAAGATTCACTATGTCCGTGACCCTTCGGAAGGCGATGTACTTTTCAGCGTCTGGAATGGGGAAGCTCATCCCTTTTTCCCTAAGAAGTAACCTTCGACCCTGACTCGAATATCCCTTTGGAGCCCCATAAATCGGACGTTCCCGTGTCCCAATGCCTGGAAAGATGCGGGCGTATCCTCCGTCATTTTCTTTATCCGAATGGAACCGCCCCCTGGATGGACATCCATCAAGATGTGAGCAACCTTCTCCTCCATCTTCTCTGGCCCGGCGAACTCCTTCGCAAGCATGTTCTCGCCCACGTTGATGGGCTTCCCGCTGAACATCTCGATCTTGTCCCTATCCGTCTCGATGACCCAAAGGGGGAAAGCCTGCACCGCCTTTTGTTTGTCCAAATCCGTTGAAAAGGTAATCACCATCTCCACTTCTCTGATGTCAGTGTCTTTCTCCGTTCCGATACTGATCTCCTCAAGGAACACCTTGATCCATCCCCCGCTGGTGAGAATCTTCATCTACCCCTCTTCCCCCTAAAACGGGAGGTCTTCCCCAGGGCTTTCGTTGGATTCGACCCCATTATTCCTCGCTTCCAACGCCCTGGAGAATTCAAAGAGGTCGCAGGAAACCGTTTCAAGAATGGCGATCAATTCCCCCTTACTTTTCCTCTTTACGAAGTTGAACCAGCAGTCACGGCAAACGTATGCGTAAGCCGCCGGGGTAATGACCTGCTCTTGGGAAAGAACTTCCGCCGTCTTCATCTCGACGCTTTTCAGAATGGGGCGCATCAATGCCTGGGGTTGATTCCCTCCGCATGTATCGCATTTCCTATGCAGCCTCGGCATCTTACCCCCCAATCTCATTAGTGCTTCCACCGATGGTCCTGGCCGTCTTCACCGCGTCCACCATTTCCTTGAGAGGAATCGTCTTCCCCCCGATGGTGATGAGCGCCTCCACCACTAACTTCTCCAGGCTGTCGAGCTTCGCGCCGAACCGCTGGCACTCATCCGCGATCTCGTCCCGCTGCTTCTCCGCCCGCTGCATAATTTCCTTCGCGTAGTTGAGATCCAGCTTCAGGTTTTTGATCACCACGTTGGCCGCCGCGACCGCTGGATCGGAAGAGTGATCCCTCACGACCTGAAGGATCACCTCATGTTCCTCCTTCACCTTCTTCAATTCACTCTTCAGGTACATGATCGACGCATTCGTGTTGTCGGTGCAGTCCGCGTTCTCGCAGAGGTGGCAGTTCTGCTCGCCCGTCTTGCGGCAGTGCTCGCTCATCGGCATGTGAGGCATCTATCACGCCCTCTCTGCCTTCAGGTGCCTGTCGAGGATCCGCTGGATGTCCGCGTCCTTCATAAGGGCCGACATCACATCCAGGTCGGAATCCGTCAACTGGTCCGGAGGAATCTTGAGGAGCTCGGAGTACAGCCTCCGCTTGGCGTCGATCAGGTCTTCCCTTCCGGGCATGGGTCACTCCTTGTCCCACTTACAGATCGCCCCGAACGTGATCATCAACGTCCCGGCGACCATCCTCCACTCGTCTTCTCGAATGAACCCAGCCGCGAGGAAGGCGATCCCCATCCCGAAGATGATCTTGGGGATCCAACTATTACTGATCATGCTGCCCAGTTCTTCCAGCATGGCCTACTCCTTGCGGAACCATCCGTCGGGGAGGCGATCCCATTTGCCGGGGAAGGGGGGTGGGACTTCCGTCCTCATCCCCAGGAACACCGGCCCCTTCTCCCTGGGGGGTGTCGTGGAGGCCCACGGATTCGCCTGGGGATTCGTGGAGGCGGAGGTCATGGATCCGGGGTGGGCCGGTCCCTTCCCGACATCCGTGATCTGTCCGTGCTCCCTCATCTCCTTGGCCCTTTCCAGCGGGGGCTTCCTCGGGTCCGGGATCTCGGGATTGACCTCGGGGGCCTTGACCTTGGGGACGACGTTCGCCATGCCCCAGCCAGGGAAAAGAATCAATTCCTGGAAGACGGCGCTGGCCTCCTGTTCCTTCTGCGATCTCTCCCGGAACGAGGCGAGGAATTCCGACACTTCAAGGTCCGTGATCTTCTTCTTCGGCGGCATGAGCTTCCCTTTCAATGGGCTGTGAGAGCCCGGTACTCCACCACTTCCTCGGCGGGGCGGTCTCGCTCCGCCGTTTGATCTCTCTCGCTACTTCCCCCCCTTTGAGGACGGAGATGATGCGGCTGGCCTCGGCCTTGTCCAAGGTTTCGAGCCACGCCTCGAACCCCATGATCTCGGTATTGCATCTTTCTTCCGGGGTCATGACATCGAGGACTTGCTCCCAGTTCTTGGCGAGGAACATCTTCTGCCGGTTGGTGATCGGCTCCCGTTCCGGCATCCCGATCTTGAACCAGGAATCACCGATTGAACGACTCCCCGACCCGGAGCTGGGTCTTGGCCGGTCCCTTCGGGATTCGAGCCTCCAGGGCCTTGTTCTCGATCATCATCTCGCGGAGAACTTTGATGTTGGCTTCTCGTCGTACGACGCTCGGCCCCAGTTCTTTCTCCAAAGCGGCGAGGAGCTCGTCGTCCACGACAAGGTTCGATACCGAAAGCTTCTCCACCATGCCGATCCTCTCCCCTACGGCCATGAGAGGCATGAGCTTCGCCTTGAGCCAGTCCTTCCTCTTCTCCCCCGCCTTGATCTCCTCGGACACCTTCTCCAGTTCCGCCGCCAGTTCTTCCTTGCTCGCGTTCGCCTGGGCCATCTGCGCTGCCGCCTTCATTTCCCTGCTCCTTCCTTCTTCTCCAGAACTCGCTGAACATCCCGAAGGTTCACAAGGTGGAGGATCTCCGTGATCCTTCTCAACCTCGTCTCCGGGGAATCATCTTCCTGTGTCGGGATACCGTGCTCATCCAGAATCCTGCGCGTAAGTTCGTTCAGGCTTTCGAGACGGGCCTGAAGGGACTTGAGCATGATGATCGCTGCCTTCGTGGAGCTCGGGTTGACGCTCCTGAATCCCATGGCCGTCAACTCGTTCGACAGCTCGACGAGGGCGTTCACGTCGGAAGCCGTGTCCTTCAGGAAGCACTCGTTGGCCTCATACTTGGCGATCATGTCCTGGAGTTGGGAAATACCAGCGTCCCGCTCCGCGATGAGACGGCGGACCCGTTCCCCAAGATACAGGGCGCGGTCGTCCTCCCCTCTCGTCTCGACACAAGCCTTGTCGAGAGCCCGTTTGATGCCCTCGATCTCTTCTCCGACTTCTTTCATGGTTTCCAAGGTCTGGACCGGACCCTGTGCGTTCTTGTCGTCCCACTCCTTGGAGCACCGCTTGCACAGCGTCAAATTTCCAGCGATGAGGCACCCACAGCCCTGGCACTCGCGGACGGTTGCCTTTAGTTCCTGGATGTAGCCCAAGACACCAATATCCTTGTCCGGATGTTCATTCATCGTCGTGCCCCCCGTCTTCGAGTGCCCGCCTGATCTCTTCCTTGCCGATCTCCTGAAGGAGACGCCCAGCTATCTCCTCTAACTTCCTCGCATCCTGAGCCCGTCTCACCGCCCGGAAGGAGAAGAACCCGATCCAGAAGACGCTGAGAGCAACCGGGCACAACGCAGCCATGTTTCCATGAAGAACCTGAAGGAGGCCGAAGAAAAGGGTCAGGAAGACCACGCTCACCCCCAGGACGTTGGCCCCCGCCGACATCCGCAAATTAGCGGCAGTCAGCTGGGCTTGCGCGACAAAGTAGTCCGCCTCCTCGGAGTTTAGGTGAACCACCTCCTGCCCGTTCTCGTTGGCTTCTTCCATGTCAGATCTCGATGACCGCGCTGTCCACCAGTTGTACCTTTTCCGCGTGGGGGTAGAACATCCGGTAGAGGCGCATCCCCTCCCAAGCGGCGACAGGTCCGAGAATTCGGACGAAAATCGGCTTTCCCTTCTTCAGGAGGAGGGGCTTCACCTCATCCAGCCGGAACAGAATCGTCCTCTCCACCTCGTCCCATGCCGCGATAGTGATGGGGACCCCGATCCGCTCCTTGTACCAGTTCGAGAGCTTCGGGTAGTCCAGGGAGATGCAGACCTGGCTCCCATCCAGAAGGTGGAAGATCGAGCACACCGCCGAATACAACGCGACGTTCTCCTCCGCCCTCGGGGCCGGGGGTTTCAACGGCGGCTGTTCCGACGGAAGACCAGGAACTCCATCGGCCACGTCTCACCTCTCCAAGAAAATGGAGCAGGCCCCCCGGCCCGGTCCTCGGCAGCCATTGCATGAACGGCGTCTACGGGCACTGCGGAGGCCTGTCACCCACGTGCCCCGTTATTTCTGGGGGCGCTGGCCTCGACGACGTCCTCGGGGGCCTTCGCGGGCTCCACCGCTTACGCCGGAAGGTTCTCCTCCTTGATCTGCTCCAGCCCGGAGACGCAGAAGGGCCGTCTCGCCGATCTTCGCATCGAGCTTGGCCTTGAGCGTCTTGATCGCAAGGATCGCCGCCTTTGGCGCACTCGGATCGAGATTTCGCAGCCCAAGAGCCATGAGATCCTCGGACAGCTTGACGAGGGCCACGATGTTCAAGTCGGTACCAGGATCAGCCTTCCCCCGCTTCGTGGCTTCCTCTTCCGTCTCGTACTGCTTGGTAAAGTGGTTCCACACCATGCCGATCTTCTTGCCCCACTCCTCGGCACACCGCTTGCACCGTGTAGGGCCGCCGGGGGTAAGGCACCCGCAGTCGATGCACTCGCGGACGGTTGCCTGCAACTCTTTCACAAATCCCTCAACACCAGGATATTCCGCGCTCACAAAACACCTCCCGTCATATCTCAAGGACCACGCCCTCGTACACGATTCAGAAATGGGATAGGCCCCGCGCCCTACCCTTGGGGGGCGCTGACCTCGACGGCGTCCTCGGGGATCGAGGGCTCCACCGGGGGCTTCTCCTTGATCTTCTCCACGATGTCGGGCAGGGCGGAGATGATCTGTTCCAGCCTGGGGACGCAGGATCCGCCCTGGAGGGCCTCGCCGTCGATCCTCGCGAGGAGGTCCGCGACCGTCTTCAGGTACTTCTCCGCCCTCTCCTTCTTCGCCATGAGCTCGTCGCGCCTGCGCCCCAGCTGGATCTCGTCCTGAAGTTCGCGGGCGAACTCCGGTCCCATGGCGCGGAGGGCTCTGAGCCCCTTCTCCCCGTACTTGTCGGAGACCCACCTCACCGCCGTCATCCGGACCACCGGGGCCTTCTTCTCCACGATCTTCTTCGGTCTTCCCCTGGGCATCTCTCACCTCCTCACTCGATTTTGACCTCGACGAACACGCCTTTCCGCACCGCGAGAAGGCGTCGATGGGGTTTCTTGTCCACCCCTTCCACTCCAACCGACTGGCCCCGCGCCCGGAGTTTCACGAGCCGGATTCCCTCTTCCTCGGGGCCGTCGAACACATAGTCATCGAACACGATGCGCTCGAAGAACCCTTCCCAAGCTTGGATGACCTCGCTCGCGGCCTTCCGAGCCGCCCCCCGCGTAACCGTGGGCAGCATGTTGAACACCATCTGGAGGTGCCTGCATTTCGCGTTGTGTTTCCACCCTTCGCAGTCGCACCGTCCGTTGGACACTTCGTGTTCCTTCATCACGGTCATAGCCCCGAGGTCCACCTTGAAGACCTTCCACTTGCCGGGGGCCTCCTCGGTGATGAGGTACGCGGGCTCGATCTCGTTGGCTTCGTTGGGCATGGCGGCCTCATTCGATCCCGTACTTCTTGGCGAACTTCTGGCCGTAGACGATCTCGGTCTCGTCGCCCTTGATCTTCACGGCCACGATGGACACCCCGAAGATGCGTTCCACGGAGGAAAGAATCCGGTGCATCTTCACCCCTGCTTCTTCGGCTCTGCCCGTCAGGAACTCGGTGCAGATGAGGTCGAGGCAGTGGCCCTTCTTGTCGCTTTCGCTGATCTTCATGGCCGTAGTGATGGCGAGCTGGACGTTCGCGGCCTGGGGGGGAGCCAAGTAGAACTCGGCCTTCATCTTGGGCTCCACCTCTTCGGGCCTCTTCTTCCCATCCTCCTCCGCCTTGCTCACGTTCCTGGCGTTGACGACCTGGGCCTTGAGATCGAGGAACTTCAAGTCCTGGGCCTTCTTGATCCATCCCTCGATCTTGCCGGGCTGGCGTTCCGCCTCGGGCAGGGCGGTCAGCTGGCTGGCCTTGCTCCATTCGATGGTCGCCAAGGCTTTCTTGGGCGCTCCGGCGAGGGTGAGGTTCTCATGGATGGAGACGAAGTACTCGGCCTTGCGGTCCTTCCATCCAAGCTGGTCTTCGACCCAGTCCTGGAAGCGGTCGTAGGCTTCCCCGTCCTTGTCCTTGACCTTCCGGAAGTATTCCTTGGTCTTCACTTCCCAGAGCAGCTCGGTCAGCTCGACGTAGGACTCCTTGACCACCTGAACCAGGGCGTCTACCCTGGAAAGCACCCAGGAAGGCCGCTTCGGATCGTCCAGAACGAGCTTCGCCCCCAAGATCGGAACCAATTCCTCCGGCATTTTCAGCCTCCAATCGTCTTCACGAAAATCTGGTAGTACTGCTCTACGGTGCTGTGCGCGACCCCCAGTTCCTTCGCCATGCCTTGAAAAGACTGGCCAGCATGGGAGCGGAAATACTCCGCGAGGCTCGGCTTTCCCTTCATGCTCCTGGCGTTCGTGATGATCGGGGGATGGGTCAGCCCGGCCTCAATTCCGAAAATGTCGAGATGGAAACAGACCTCCCGCTCCTCCATCCCCAGATCCTTCGCCATCTCTGAGAGGGGCTTCCCCTTATGTACCCCCGCCTCAAGGGCCTTCCGCAGATTCCGCATTGCTCCCCTCCACCTTCGGGCACCCCAAGGAAACGGGGTCCGCCCATCTCAAGAAGTCCTCCAGCACCACGATCTTGACCGCATCCTCCGTCTTCACTTTGCGAATCTCGAACGTCGGGATTGCTTTGTCCATGGTCCCCATGGCGCTCTGGAAGAATTCCATATCCTCGAATCCGAGAACCAGCAAATGTTCCTTCGACGGGGCATTCATGATGACCATCAGGCGGATCTTGCCCCACTCGTTGATCCGCCACTTGATTCCCCCATCCCCCGGGGGAAGCATCTCCCTCCGATACCGTGGGGTCTCCCCTGATAGCTTCGCCCACCAGTTCCAAAAGACGTGGGCCGGGGCCGTCAGGAGCCCTGGAAGTCTGAACGCTTTCCTATTTTTTGCGTCTGCCTGGAACCGTTCCATGAACCACCGGGCCATCGGAAGGAATCGGTCGGAGCACTGGGGATGGATGGCGAGGTCTCCGAACTTGCGCTCGATCATCCTTCCGTACATCGACTGTCTTGCAATAATCTGTCTGGCCTCAACGCCTTTCGCGGCATCCCCCGCAAGCCAATACGAAAATCTCTCGGCACACATTCGCTCAAATTTTTTCCATTGGGCATCAGGCATTTTCCATCACGTGTTTCCACGTCCCTCCCCGAACAACCCAAGTAACTGTAGACCGCGCCACCCCAAACTCCACAGCCAACGATGTCTGTGTCTCCCCGGCAGTATTCCGGCTCCGAATCTCTCGAACTGCATCGTCAGATAGCTTGGCGCACCCGTTACCACGTCCTCTTGGATCAAGAAATCTCCTTGCTAAGGCTACATTATGTTTCGCTTTGTCAGGATTCATCTGCGTCCAATGCCGTCCTTTCCTTCCGCAATCCCGCATATTCTCTTGATTCGTCCCCAAAAATAAATGGTCTGGCCGGACACATGATGGGTGGTCGCATTTGTGAAGAACCCACATCCCATCCGGAATCTCGCCAAAAGTCAGTCTCCACGAAACACGCGGAGCTTTATCCATCCGTCCTAATCCCGGTACCCAGAAGGCCCCGTATCCATTCCCGTCCGTTCCTCCCGTCCACCACCAGCACCCCTCCGTCCTTTGGACCTTCTTCCAAAAGCGAACAGGTTCTGTTTCGGTCCATCTCGGCATGCTTTCATCCCTCTCATGCCCCCTGGGGCCGAATCGGTTGCTGACGTTCCCTGTCCCAATACGGGCTCTTGCACTTGGGGCACCGAATCGGCCTCTCAGGTCGTCTCGGATACCACCCATGCCCGCATCGTTTGCACTCAAACTTAGGAAGTTCTACTTTCATACTTATAGTGTAACCCTATAAGGTGCCCTTGTCAATCCCTTTTTGACTAAATCTTCCAAGGGCTATCAGCCATTCTTGTACTCCGCTACCGTCCTCTTGACCGTGGTAGAAAGATCCCACCCCAAATACTTTTCCACGGTGTCGGTGAACCACTTCTCGACATCCGTGGGGCAGTCTTTTGGAAAAGTCAGCCAGATCACCATTTCGACAGTCTGGCGGGATCCGGAATCCTCAGCCTCTAATCTCGGGGTAGCTCGGGCCTGGATGTTTACCTTCACATCCCCTTCAAGCTTCCCCGCCATGCCTATGCGCCACACCTCTTCTGGCATATTTCAACCCTCCGTCAGGCTTTTTGCAAACCGTTTGCGGAAGTCCGCGCCTTCTCCACCTGGGCCTCGATTTCCTGGTCGAAGCACTCGCGCCGATGCGAGCACCACCGGCCCGCCTCGTCCCGCTCGTCCCGGCAAATGCCTGGGCAGAGGCGCTTCTCCGGCCACGCCCGTCCGTAGAGCATGATCCGGCTCTTGGTCTGCTCGAAGGCGTCCGGGTCTTCCGTCACCCAGAACTGCTTGGGCTTCGACACCGGCTCGCCCTTCGACCAGTAAGTCAGGCAGCACCGCTTGAGGTTCAAGAAGTGGAGGTACAGGCTGATCTGGAAGACGTACCCCGGATCCGGCCTGTAGACCTTCTGGAACGAGGAGTCCTTCGCCGTCTTGATCTCCAGCATGAAGGGATCACCCTCGATCTTCCAGGGCTTCGCGTACATGATCCCGTCGCACTGGCCCACGATGTCCCACGGCGGTCCCGACCGGATTTGGGGCTCCTTGTACCGCCAGTACCCGCCCCTGCGCGGGCGCTTGCCCGCCTTGATGTCCTCCTCGACCAGTTCCAAGAACACCTTCTCTGCGCCCTCCCGGCAGGCCATGTGCGGAGGGGGCATGAAGGAATCCTTGACCACGCTCGCGCACCGCTCGCACCGCCAGTCCCCCCAGAGGTGCCCCATCGGCCCGTACCGGTGATTCTGGAGGAGCCAATGCCACGCCGTACCCCAGTCGAACGCGGTCTGTGTCTCGGGGGAGATGAGGTCCGCCTCCGGCTTCGGGAAGAAGTGCTTGAGGATCTCCTTGCGGGGGCAGAACTTGTAGAGCTGGGATGGATGGTTCCCGTCGCCCCGGCTCTCGTCCGGTGCCTCGTTCAAGGCGGCGTAGTAGCCCCATAGTACCGCCCCGGCGTCGAAATCCAGAATCATGGACTCTGCCTTCGTGGGCTCCGCCTTGACCGCGTTTAGAACGTCTTTCAGGCTCAAAGTGATCTCCTCAACTGGTCTATATTATATCCTGTTTTTCTCTTTTGTCAAGGGGAAATCTTACCTTTTTCTTGTGTCGAATGGG